>ENA-OPRS01000282-OPRS01000282.1-human-gut-metagenome-genome-assembly--contig:-NODE-282-length-34965-cov-3.870295_pt1 | contig 34965 bp, 31 predicted proteins | sample MGYA00241795_ERZ501881 | MGnify/ENA primary metagenome ERZ501881 (study PRJEB25962, sample SAMEA2042440) | human gut metagenome | biome: human gut; feature: human-associated habitat; material: faeces... | reverse complement strand
CTGCCGTGAGGGAGTGGCTACTTCTTCTGCAGCAGGTCGAGTTTGATCTCCTGGGGACCGTTTTTGTTGGTCTCGATATGCAGGACGACGCCCTTCTTGCCTTCGAGCCGTTCGGCGAGCGGCGTGAGGTCGAACGAAACGTAATAGCCGTCGGTATAGCCCTGCGTGTCGCCGCCGGGGTTGTGGCGCAACTCCAGTTGCAGGTAATCCGTTTCGGCCGCTTCGGACTGTTCGGCGCCTCCGTCACCCTTTTCGCCTTCGTCTTTCACCTCGTTGACGATCACCGTGAACGTGTGTTTCGAATTGTCCGATACGGGGTAGAGCGCATAGAAGGTCAGCCACTCTTTCGTGAGGTTGAACGTATTGCTCTGGAAGCCCGTTTTGGCGCTGCCCAGCTCTTCGAGCCGAGCCGCGTCGGTCACGATCTCCGAAGTGCCGGTGTAGATGTTTTCCACGAAATAGAGGTCGATGTTGTAATCGTAATCGGCAATGCCGTTCTGCAATGTGAACCAGATGATGACCCGCTGCGTTTTGTCGGGATCGGGCTTGTAGCCCGGGACGCGGGACTTGTTGCCGGGGTAGAGCGTCTCCCCGTTGTCGCGCTGGAAATAGTAGTCTCCGCCGTCGAGCGTGCGGACGGTGGTGATGAGCGTACGGAGCGGTTCGCCGCCGTCGTCGTCGTTGCAGGAGGTAAAAGCGGTGACAGCTATAGCTGCGATGAGGAATAAACCGAATTTTTTCATAATATCCATATTTTATGTTACCTTTCGCTCTTAAAACGTCCGGCAGGGCCGAATACTGCATGCGAAATAAATTTTTTTCACTCATGCAGTCTTTTGCCTTCCGCGGCATTTATAGAGTGTATTGAGTAATGCAAATGGAGGAACAGATACTGGCCGAAGGGTGCAGGAAAGGGGACGATATGGCCCGCAAGGAGCTGTACGACCGCTATGCAGGCCGTCTGTTGTCGATTTGCATGCGTTACGCCGGAGACCGCGCGACGGCCGAAGACCTGCTCCACGACGCTTTCCTGAAGATCTACGGGGCGTTCGACCGTTTCACCTACCGGGGAACCGGCTCGCTGCGCGCCTGGATCGAGCGGATCACGGTCAACGTGGCGCTGGAGTGGATACGCAGCCGCAGCAAGCTGGGAAGCGTGACGCTCGACGAGGGGAAGGCCGCGGCGGAGGTGGCGGAACCGGACGTGGCGGAGATGGCCCGCGTTCCGCGCGAGGTGCTGATGCGGTTCATCGGCGAGCTGCCCGAGGGTTACCGGGCGGTGTTCAACCTCTACTGCATCGAGGAGTATTCCCACCGCGACATCGCCCGGATGCTGGGAATCAACGAGAAAAGCTCCTCTTCGCAGTTGTTTCGCGCCCGGGCCATGCTGGCCCGCAGGATCAGGGCTTATTTGGAGACGCATTGAAATCGAGAGGATGCAGCTCCGGAATATCAGAAAAAGGTGGATCATCCGGCGCTGCCGGACTCACATAGAACTATGAAACAAGACAAGGATTGGATCAAAGCCATGCGGAACGCGCTTCGCGACGCCGAACTCCCGCCTCCGGCGGGGGGATGGGAGCGTTTGCAGCGCGAGTTGGGCGGTGCGGCTCCGGGGCCGGAGGTTTCCGGGACAAAACCCCGCGGGTCCGTATGGCGGATCTACCGGCCGCGGATTGCCGCCGCAGCCGCTGCCGTGCTGATCTTGGCTGTTGCGGGTGAATTTCTGCTCCGGCCGGACAAGGCGTTGGAAAATGATGGGACTGTTATCGCATCGGTGGCGGAAGACGGAGCAACCGCGGTTGCCATACCGCAGCCCGCGGAGCCGGAAACCGTACGGGACGCCCTTGCAAAGGCGGTGGGGCTGTCCCGGGAGCAGGTTGCCGGGGAGGCATCCTCCGCGGGGCGGCGGTCGCTCCTCGCTGCGGCCGCAGGGCAGCCTGCGCAGACGGCGGCTCTGAAAAATCTCCGGACGGACGGTGAGCCTGCGGTCCGGCCCGGAGAGGTTGTGGCGGCGGAAGTTTCCGGAGAGGCGGCGAAGGCGTCGTCCAGTGAAGTCGCAAAGGCGTCATCCGGTGAAGTCGCGAAGGCGTCGTCCGGAGATACTGCGAAGGCGGAGGCTTCCGGCGAAAGGGCTTCGAAGCAGGCTTCCGGGCGGCCCGCAACGCGGTCGGCGGCCGGCGCGGCCGGTCGTGCGGGGTTCTCCGACGAGCCGTTCGTAGCCTACACCAAACCGCATAAAAAGGCGTCGTTCTCCCTGTTTGCCGGCGGCGGCGTGGCGGAAACAGCGAAGGTCTGGCTCCCCGGATGCTCAACACCTCGATAAAGAACGATGCTTCGTCGGTGATCGGCAACGGCAACAGCCTGGCGCCCCTGCGCAGCAGCGGATACGGCGAGAGTTCGTTCCGCCACCACCAGCCGTTGAGCTTCGGCATCGCCGTGCGCAAGGAGTTCGCCCACGGACTGTCGCTGGAAAGCGGCGTGAACTACACCCTGCTGCGTTCGGACGTGAGGATGCAGTACACCTCGGACGACGTGGCGCAAAAACTCCATTTCATAGGGGTTCCCCTCCGCTTCAACTGGCAGTTCCTCGAGCGCGGCCGCTTCTCGTTATATATGGGTGCGGGCGGCATGGTCGAGAAATGCGTTTCGGCCCGGCTCGGCTCCGAGACCGTCGACGAACCGGGCGTGCAGTGGTCGGCGCTTGCAGCCGTGGGGGCGCAATACCGTGTAGGCGGTATGGTGGGGCTTTATTTCGAGCCTGAAGGATCGTATTACTTCACCGAAACCGGATTGCGTACGTCGCGTACGGATTCACCTCTGACGCTGACCTTGAGACTGGGCGTGCGCCTCTCTTTTTGAAGTCTGATTTTATAAATCGCACATTTATTGTATAAGAGGAGTTCGCACCGGGAGTGCGGATTCCTTTTATCGTATTACGGGCAGGCGTGTCTAAAAGTGGCATTCGGACGATTAAATATGCTATTTTTTGTTGTATGATCGAAATTTGTTACTATTTTTGTTGAATAAATTAAGTGACGCCCGACTTTGCATTCGCCCAGATACGATAAAAAAAGCACAAGTGCGCTTGTTGCGCACCTGTGCCTGGTAGTCCCGACGGGAATCGAACCCATATCGTAAGAACCGGAATCTTATATTCTATCCATTGAACTACGGGACCGGGTGTGCAAAGATGCAAAAATTTTTTTAATATTCGAAAAAAAATGCGAGAAAAGCAGAATAATTGGCAAAGAATCGAGGCCGTAATCAAGTGGGCGAATATGTCGACCAACTATTTTGCGCGATATATCGGCTTGGCGCGCGGCGAAAACCTCTATCAGATAAAGCGGGGCAACAACGGCATTTCGCTGGACGTCGCCGACCGTATCGTCAGCAAATTCCCCCAGGTCGACAAACTCTGGCTGCTGACGGGGGAGGGGCAGATGTTCTCCGAGGAGCGGATACGCGGCGCGCAGATACCTTATTATAATGTGGATGTCGAACAGGGCATCGCACATCTGGAACATCTCGAGGCCGAGAGCAACCTCGTCGTGCCTCCGGTGGGGGCGTGCGACCTGGCGATGTGCTATACGGGGCGTGCGATGGGAAACATCGTGCCGCCCGGAACGGTCGTGCTGCTGAAAGCCGTGGACCGCGATGCAATTATTCCCGGGGGTGAATATGTGATAGTCTGCCGAAAAATTGTAACTTTGCGGATAGTTCGGGCCGCCGATGAGGAGGGCAAAGTCCGCCTGGTGGCCGGGGATCGGGAGAATTACGATGACATCGTTTTGAACGTCAACGATATAGTCTCGGTCTACAAAGTGAAGGGAAAATTGATTATAAACAGTTGAAGAGTATGTTTTCAGGCATCGTGGAACGTACGGCGGAAGTGGTTTCGATCCGCACGGACCGTCAGAACAAGGATTTCACGCTCCGGGCGGATTTCTGCAAGGAGTTGAAAATCGACCAGAGCATAGCACATAACGGCGTATGTTTGACAGTTGTGGACATCACGGAGGACACCTACACCGTGACGGCCATGAAGGAGACGCTCGACAGGAGCAACCTCGGGTTGCTGCGCGAAGGCGATCTGGTCAACCTCGAACGGTCGATGAAACCCGATGCCCTGCTCGACGGGCACATCGTGCAGGGGCACGTCGACCAGACGGCGGTCTGCACGGCGAAGGAGGATGCCGACGGAAGCTGGTACTTCACCTTCGAGTACGAGCCGCAGGGCGCCGGACTTTGCACGGTCGAGAAAGGTTCGGTGACGGTCAACGGCGTGAGCCTCACGGTCTGCGACTCGAAAGAGAGCAGTTTCCGGGTGGCGATCATTCCCTACATCTTCGAGCACACGAATTTTTGCCGCATCGAAGTCGGTTCGGTCGTGAACCTCGAATTCGACATCGTCGGCAAATACATCGCCCGGCTGATGCAAAACTACATGAAGTAAGCCTATGGTACACATCAAGACAAAGGAGGGCGCGTCGCTGTGGATCGCCCTGCTCGCCACGGCGATCGTCGCCGTGGGTATGGTTATACAGCATATCGAATGGTGGATCACGCTCTGCACGTCGGTCGGGGTGTTCGTCGTGGTGGCGCTCGCGGCGCTGTTCATCATCCGCAAGTACGTGGCTTACAAACTCAAGCCGATCTATTCGATCGTGCTTTCGCGCGACGTGCACACCAACGAGATCTTCTCGGAACTGAAGGACAAGCGCGTCGAGAACATCGGCGAGGAGCTGACGGCCTGGGCCGACACCAACGACCGGGAGATCGCCCGGCTGAAAGAGGCCGAGTGCTTTCGCAAGCAATATCTGGGCAACGTGGCCCACGAACTGAAAACCCCGATATTCAATATCCAGGGATATATTTCGACGCTGCTGGACGGAGGGCTGGAGGACGAACTGATCAACCGCAAATACCTCGAACGCGCCGAGAAGAGCATCGACCGTCTGATCAACATCGTCAACGACCTCGACACCATTTCGAAACTCGAAAGCAGCATGAACAAGCTCAATCTGGAGCGATTCGACGTGGTGGCGCTGGCCAAGGAGATCGCCGAGCAGGCCGAGATGGAGGCCGACAGGAAGGAGATCCGGATTTCGGTCAAGGGGACCGACAACCTGCCTTCGCCCTTCTGGGTGCTGGCCGACAAACACTACATCGGGCAGGTGTTCGTCAACCTGATCATCAACTCGATCCGCTACGGCAAGGAGGGCGGGCAGACCCGCATCCGTTTCCGCGACATGCTGGATAAAATTCTGATCGAGGTGGAGGATAACGGTTCGGGTATTGCCAAGGAGGACCTGCCGCGTGTGTTCGAACGCTTCTACCGTACGGACAAGGGGCGGTCGCGGGAGCAGGGCGGCACGGGACTCGGGCTGGCCATCGTCAAACATATCGTCGAAGCGCACGGCGAACGGATCACGGTCCGCAGCGAACTCGGCGTGGGCAGCACGTTCTCCTTCACGCTGAAGAAGGTGAATTTGCAGGAGATGAAATAGAATGTACGAAATCCGGAGTAAGATCCGTTAGCATTTCGGTCTGAATTCCGGTTGCGTCGCGACAAGTCCTTTACGTGGGTCGTTTGAGAGACGGCTTTCGGACGAGAGGCGCGGGGCGTACGCCGTCTCCCTCCCCGAAAGAGGGGTGGGGTGGCAGATTCGAATGCGACGCCGGAGGCGGCGACTGTGACCGCCCGAAAAGGAATCGGGGCTGAATAATAAAGAAACAACTTAAATAAATGATTCTACAACCTCTTTCCGTTGTCTGGAATTTCGATCCGGTGCTGTTCAGCATCGGGTCGCTCGACATCCGTTATTATGGGCTGATGTGGGCGCTGGCCATTCTGATCGGCGCGAAATTCTTCGATAACTTCGTCAATCGCGAAGGACTTCCCGCAAAGGTCTCGGAGTCGATTTTCATTTACGGAACACTCGCCACGATCCTCGGCGCGCGGCTCGGCCACTGTCTGTTCTACGACACGATGGAATACCTTTCGAAGCCGTGGACCATCATCACGGGATTTCGCGACGGAGGAATGGCCAGCCACGGCGCGGCCATAGGCCTGCTGATCGGGTTGTGGCTCTTCTCGCGCCGCAACAAACTGCCTTATATCTGGTCGCTGGACCGCATTATGATTCCGGTGGGCATCGGCGGTGCGATCGTGCGGTTGGGCAACCTGTTCAACTCGGAGATTTTCGGCCAGGCGACGACCCTGCCGTGGGGCTTCGAGTTCGTCCGTTCGCACAAGTGGGTGGCCGAGTTCGCCCCTGCGGCGGTGCACCCGACGCAGATTTACGAGGCGCTCTGCTACCTGGCGACTTTCGGCATCCTCTGCTGGCTCTATTACAGGAGGGACATTGCGCGCCGCCGTCCGGGCATTCTGTTCGGAATCGGCCTGATCGGTACGTTCCTCACGCGCTTTTTCATCGAGTACATCAAAACCGAGCAGGAGCCTTTCGAAGTGGGCTGGGCTTTGGACATGGGCCAGTGGCTCAGCATTCCCTTCATCCTGCTGGGAATCTATATGATCTGGCGGGGCGCGACCCGGCCCGGAACCGTTCCGGGTCCGGTGCCGAAAGCCCCGGCCGCAACGCCTAAAAAGAAGAAAAAATGAACGCGAACCCGATGGAAGAGCAGATCGGCAGGCTTGTCGGCAACCTGCTGGCCGGCGGCGGGGAGATTTTTCTGCCCGGCGTAGGCTCGCTCTACACCGAGCGGCAGGGAGCCAGGCGGCTCAACCGGCGAACCGTACTGCCGCCGAGCCGCACGGTGGCCTTCACCTCGCAGCAGCGGGGCGTGTCACTGGTCGACGAGATTGCCCGCGTCATGCGTGAGGCCGGCGGATACGAAAATCCCGAAGCCGAGGCGCAGGCCGTTTACGACCGCTGGATCGCCCGGGTGCACCGGGCCGACCTGCTGACCGTCGAGGGCGTCGGAGAGCTGAAATTCAAGAATTTTATCCCCGACGAGGCGTTCGACCTCCGGCTGAATCCGCAGGGGCGCGAACCCGTGCGGGTTCGTGTGCAGCGTCGTTTCGACTGGCCGCTGTGGGTCGGCATCGCGGCAATCGGGATTGCGGCGGTCTACGGCGGGCGGGAGTTCCTGCTGCTCTATCCGGAGGCGCCGGAAGCGGCGGCCGTGACGGAGATTCCCGCTGCGTCCGACAGCTTCGGGACCGTCGAAGCGCCCGATGCTTTGGTCGAGGCTCCTCCGACGGAACGGTCTGTGGCCGGGGAGTCCGCTGCGCAGGCGGGGGGCGCGGCTTCGGGGGCTTCCGTTCCCGACGCAGCCCCGGAACCGGAGATCGCCGAAACGCATCCGGCGCAGGAGCAGGACGTCCCGACGGCGTTGCTTTCGGGCCGCCACTATGTCGTGCTGGGGGTTTTCAGCACCGAAGAGAACGCCCGGCGCGCCGTGCGGGAGACCGAGGCCAAGGAGTCGGCGCTCCGTTGCCGGATTTACCGTTTCGGGGGGAAATTCATGGTTTCGCCCTTCTCGTCGGACGATGCCGGAGCCTGTGCGCAGTTCATCCGCGTGCAGGACGGGCGTTTCCCCGACATGTGGACCTACACCGCCCGCTGATGGCCCTTGCAGAGTTGATAATCCGGGTGATTGACTGGTTTTACATCCGGCCCGTCGCCGCGGTCCTGCCCCGGCAGGTGTTCCGTTACGTGGTCTGCGGCGGTGTGACCTACATCCTGTTCGATCCCGTCTGCTATTTCCTCTTTTACAATTTCATCGTGGCGCACCGCTACGTCGACCTGGGATTCGTGGTCGTCTCCCCGCACATCGCGGCGATGATTCTCGTCTTTCCGTTCACCTTCTTCGTGGGCTTCTGGCTCAACCGTTACGTGGCGTTCCGCCGGTCGCCGATCGGGGCCGGGACGCAGCTTCTGCGCTACCTGCTTTCGGTGGCGGGGTCGGTGCTGCTGACCTATGCGGGGCTGAAGTTCTTCGTGGAAGTCTGCGGCGTGTGGCCCACGCCGGCGAAGATGGTCACGACGCTGCTGACGACGGTTTACAGTTTCCTCGCAGCCAAATATTTCACCTTCCGCCACGCGGAAAAACCGGAATAGACAAGAATCTGAATTCCATTCATAGCCGAACGACTTTTCGTGTCGTCGGGAGCGGACTTTCAGGCCGATTTTTGCAGAATGCCCGATTATGAATTGTGAATTGTGAATTGTGAATTCTGATTCCGGTTCTCCTCCCGCAGTTTCTGGAGTTCGTACATCCGGTCGCGGAATTTCGCCGCGGCGAGGAAGTCCAGCGATTTGGCCGCGCGTTCCATCTCCTCGCGGGCCTTGTCGATCAGCGCGTCGATGTTCTCGCTGGCCGTGTAGTTTTTCTGTACGTCGGCCGCCGCCGCGTAGTGGTCTTCGGCGATGGGGTAGGCCGTCATGTTGACCTCCGACGTGTCGACGCGGCCCGCCAGCAGCGCGCTCTGTCCCGAGCCGCTCTTCTGCGCCTGCCGCGGCAGCACGCCGTGCTCCATGTTGTAGCGCACCTGCTTCTCGCGGCGGCGGTTGCTCTGCTCGATGGCGTAGCGCATCGAGTCGGTGCAGGTGTCGGCGTAGAGGATCACGTTGCCCTGCGAGTGGCGCGCGGCGCGTCCGGCGATCTGCGTGAGCGACCGGACGTTGCGCAGGAATCCCTCCTTGTCGGCGTCGAGGATCGCCACGAGCGCCACCTCCGGCAGGTCGAGTCCCTCGCGCAGCAGGTTCACGCCTACCAGCACGTCGAACATCCCGGCCCGCAGGTCTTCGAGAATCTGGATGCGCTCCAGCGTGTCGACGTCCGAGTGGATGTAGCGGTTGCGTACGCCCACGCGGTCGAAGTATTTCGAAAGCTCCTCGGCCATGCGTTTGGTGATGGTCGTCACGAGCACCTTGTCGTCGTTCTTCACGCGCTTGTCGATCTCCCCGATCAGGTCGTCGATCTGGTTCAGCGTCACGCGCACCTCCAGCGGCGGGTCCACCAGCCCCGTGGGGCGGATCAGCTGTTCGACGATCACGCCTTCGCTCTTCATCAGCTCGTAGTCCGCGGGCGTGGCGCTCACGTAGATCGACGTGCCCTGCAACTGTTCGAACTCCGAGAAGGTCAACGGGCGGTTGTCCTTGGCCGCCGGGAGGCGGAAGCCGTACTCCACGAGGTTCTCCTTGCGGGCGCGGTCGCCGCCGAACATGGCGTGGACCTGCGGCAGGGTGACGTGGCTCTCGTCCACGACCATCAGGTAGTCCTTCGGGAAATAGTCGATCAGGCAGAAGGGGCGCGTCCCGGCGGCGCGGCCGTCGAAGTAGCGCGAGTAGTTCTCGATGCCCGGGCAGTAGCCCAGCTCCTTGATCATTTCGAGGTCGTACTCCACGCGCTGCTTGATGCGCTGCGCCTCCATCGGACGCCCGGCGCGTTCGAAGAACTCGATCTGCTTGCCCAGGTCGAGGTAGATCTGCTGCACGGCGGCGTTGATGCGCTCTTTGGTCGTCACGAACAGGTTCGTGGCGTAGAGCGTGATGCTGTCGAGAGAGGCGATGCGCTGTCCCGTGACGGGGTCGATCGACTGGATGGCCTCCACCTCGTTGTCGAAGAACATCACGCGGAAGCACTGGTTGCCGAACTCGCCGAAGGCCGCCATGATGTCCACCGTGTCGCCGTTGACGCGGAACGTCGCAGGCTCCAGCTCGCGTTCGGTGCGGGTGTAGAGCGCCTCGACCAGCTTGTAGAGGAAATGCTTGTAGCTGACGACCTGCCCCACCTTGATGTTGATGGCCGTGGCGTGGAAGTCCGCCGGGTTGCCCGCGCCGTAGAGGCACGAGACGCTCGACACGACGATCACGTCGCGGCGGCCCGACAGCAGCGTGGCGACCGTGCCGAGGCGCATCTTCTCGATCTCGGCGTTGATCTGGAGGTCTTTCTCGATATAGGTGTCCGTCGAAGGCAGGTAGGCCTCCGGCTGGTAGTAGTCGTAATACGACACGAAATATTCCACGGCGTTCTCCGGGAAGAAGTTGCGGAACTCCCCGTACAACTGCGCCGCGAGGGTCTTGTTGTGGCTCAGGACCAGCGTCGGACGGTTCAGCCGCGCGATGACGTTGGCCACCGTGAAAGTCTTTCCCGAACCCGTCACGCCCAGCAGCGTGTTGTGTTTGGACCCGTGTTCGATCGAGCTGACGAGCTGCCCGATCGCCTCCGGCTGGTCGCCCATCGGGGCATAGTCCGATACTAACTTGAAATCCATAGATGCAAAGGTAGTGAAGAATTAAAAATTAAGAATTGAAAATTGCCAAGCGGGGGGGCTTCGGGCTGCCGATTCACCGGAGGCGAATCGAAAATCTGCCGGTCAGGAACAAAAGGAGGTTTCGGCCTAAAATGGAAGTCCGGCGATACCCGCCCTGCGGAGGCAAAACAAACAACCAAATTCATCAACCATTTAAAACCAAAAACAACCATGACTTACCTCGAAAATTCGAAACAGTACACCGGTTCCGACCTCGAAAACATCTTCTTCCGCCCGATGCTCACCGGGGAGTCGGCGCAGGACCTCGGCGTGCGCGTACTCTACAACATGCCCCAGCCCACGCACGTCCAGCTCTGGGACGGCCAGCGCAACATCCTCCAGAAATTCACCTCCGCAGGCTGGGCCGGGGGCAAAGCGGCGACCAAGTACGAGAAGACGGTCAATCTTAACCGGGTGAAGGCCGAACTGGGATTCTCGGCCGCCAACTACTTCTCGATGGTCTACGAGAAGGTCTCGTCGCTGGTCAACACCCACATGGACGACCTCTCGGGCACGGAGCTCGAACAGGCCGAAACGGCGCTTTTCAAACAGGCCCTCGCCGAGAATATCCGCGTCACGATGTGGATCGGCGACACCTCCGCGGCGTCGGGTTACAACACCTTCGACGGACTGCTGAAGCGCATCAACGGTCTGGTCGACGACGACGGCGTCTATAACTTTTCCTACCAGGCGGCCGCGCTCGAAGACCCGGCCTATGTGGTCGAGCTGTTCGACAAGCTGTGGGCCGGGGCCGATCCCCGCATCCCGGGCCTCAAGGCCGACGACCGGCTGGCCTACTTCGTCTCGTCGGACATCTACCGCCTCTACGAGAAGTACCTCGATGCAAAGGGCGCCGACGCGGCCTACGCCGATGCGATGAACGGCCGCCGGACGCTGGCCTACCACGGAATTCCGGTCGTGGACGTAAGGCTGGGCAGCTACCTCGGCGCCACCTCCTTCCGCCAGTCGTTCGTCATGCTCACCGACCGCCGCAACCTCGTGCTGGCCGTCAACACGGCCGACATGCCCGGCAACGAGGTGCGCATGTGGTACAACCCCGACGAGATGGAGAACCGCCAGCGTGCGGTCTTCATGGCCGGAACCCAGATCCTCGACGAGGCGCTGATCTCCTTTGCATACAAGCAGTAAAAACCCGGGAACGCGCATCCGCAGGGGCTTTCCCCGCGGATGCCGCGTCCCTGAAATCCGAAAAACGCCATGAGCAAAACGAAAAAAATCAAGACGGCCGTGGGGGTTGCCGACCGCACGGACCCCTATTATGCGCTGGGTTCGTCGCGGGTCGAGAGCGACAAATTCTGGCGCTGGGGCGACGACAACCTCTTCCCGGCGGCGCTGGCGCTGATGGCCCGGCGTTCGACGACCCACCGGCGCATCATCAACGACAAGGCCGACTACATCTCCGGCAAGGGATTCACGTGCGACGAGGCGCAGCAGCCGCAGCTGGCGGCCTTCGTCCGGTGCGTCAACGGCCGGGGCGAGAGCCTTCGCCAGGTGCTGGGCAAACTGGCCTTCGACAAGTCGCTGTTCGGCAACGCGTTCCTCGAAGCGGTCACCGACCCCGGGCACACCTTTCTGTCGCTCTACCACCAGGACGCCTCGCGCTGCCGCGTGGCCCGCGACTCGAAGCACGTCCTGCTGCACCACGACTGGGCGGCGTTCAAGCCCGCCGAGGCGCGCTCGCTGCCGCTCTACCCCGACTTCGAAGCGCAGGAGGACGGCACGCTGCGCTCGATCGTCCATTACAAGGATTACGAACCGATGTTCGAACACTACGGCGTGCCGCCCTACATCGCGGGGTTCAGCGTCTCGGCGATCGCCTGGAAGACCGACCGCTGGAACATCTCGCGCCTCGACAATTCGTTCCAGCTGTCGGGCGTGATGATGCTCGACTCGTCGGTGGACAACGAGGCCGAGGCCGAACGCATCGTGCGGCTCGCCGAACAGAAGTTCGCCGGGAACCCCGGGCAGGTGATGTTCGTCATCCGCGACGGCGGCGAGGATGACAATTCGCGCTTCATCCCCATTGCCGCGCAGAACGAGGGCGACTGGCAGGCGCTGCACGAACAGGCCGTCGGCGACATCGTCGTGGCCCACTCGTGGTTCCGGACGCTGAGCGGACTGGACTACGCTGCGGGATTCAGCGCCGAACGCATTCTGCACGAATACGAGGTGGCGCTCAACACGGTGATCCTCGCCGAGCAGGACGAGCTGACGGAGCCGATCCGCGCCGTCATCGCCTCGGTGCTGGGGCTGGACACGACGTCGCTGCAAATCGTCAACCGCCCGCCGACCCGCTCGAAACCCATCTACATGAAGGTCTGGGAGGCCCGCAAGGCCGACGGACTCGACTACGACCCGGAGGATGAACGCCAGCAGGCGTTTTTATCCGAGATTACGAAGTATAATATTAGAAGTATCGAATAAAATGCATAGCTTCCGCGGGGCATTCTGCCGCTTTTGCCGCGAAAAGCGACATGCGGATGGTTTTGGCGCTTTTAACTTCGCTACGCTCGTTTTCCTCCTTCTGGCACGGCATAGCCCGCAAGCGGTCTCTGCTCGCGCTGCGTGTGTCGGTTGACATCAAAAGTACATAAAATTCCCGCGGGCGAAACCCGCCGTTTTCAAATCAGTGAATCATTAGATCACAATATTTTCCATTGGAAATTTGTTTTATCGGAAAATAAATTCTATCTTTGCATCGTTATTGATAGAGAACAATAAAAAACAAGATGAAAAAACTGCTCATAACCGCTTTCGCGCTGCTGGCCTTCGCCGCCGGAAGCCAGGCACAGACAAACAACAAAAACGCAAAGAATATGAAAACGATCGCATTGACCAAAGCCGACTTTCTGAAGAAGGTCGCCGACTATGAAAAAAATCCCGAGGAGTGGAAATACCTCGGTGACAAACCCGCCCTGATCGACTTCTACGCCTCGTGGTGCGGTCCCTGCAAGGCCCTCGCACCGGTGCTCGAAGAACTGGCCGCCGAATACGGGGACCGGATCTACATCTACAAGATCAACACCGAGGAGGAGCAGGAGCTTGCCGCGGCGTTCGGCATCCGCTCGATCCCCACGCTGCTGTTCATCCCGATGGAAGGCAAACCCCAGATGGCCCAGGGCGCCCTGCCCAAGGCTTCGCTCAAGGAGGCCATCGACAAAGTGATGCTGGGTAAATAATGGCACTGACGGTCGACGCCCTGCTATGCCCGCAGAACCACCGTTGCCCGCTGATCCCGATCTGCCCCGCGGGCGCGATCTCGCAGGAGGGGAACTCCCTTCCGCGGATCGACCCCGGAAAATGCATCGAATGCGGCAAATGCGTGAAACGCTGCGGCATGCAGGCGGTATATAAAGCGAAGGAACATGGACAAACTTTGTAAGATCCGCGACCTTCAGCGCGCCGTGCACCAGTTCGAAAGCGCGTTCGAAAAACGCTACGGCATCTGCCTGAACGAGGGCATGACGCTGTGCAGCCTCTCGAAAACCGGGCGTCTCTGCCCGGGAGAGCTGGGAGAACTGCTGGGACTCACGCCGTCGAACACCTCGAAAGTGCTCCGCTCGGTGGAACAGAAAGGACTGGTGACCCGCGAACTCTGCAACGAAGACCGGCGCCAGATGTACTACTCACTCACGCAACAAGGACGCGAACTGCTCGCTTCGGTCAGCTGCCGGGAGGTGGAAACACCCGAAATCCTGCGCGACTGGCTCTGCGGGTAGCACGTGACGCAACCAAACACAGCAACGGCTGTCCTTCCGGGGACAGCCGTTTGTCGTTTCGGGACGGCAGGAGCGCTATTCGAGAAAATGGTTCTCGTCGTTGAAGGCCGCAGCGAATTCGCTCAACGACTTGAGGTGGCGGCGCTGCATCGCGACGGCCCCCTCCTCGTCCTTCTCGCGGACGCAGCGCAGCAGTTCGCGATGCTCGAAATAGACCTCCTCCTGCGGAACCGTGCAGACACGGTAACGCTGGTAATAACGCAGCACGTCGGGCGTGATGACCAGCAGCATCGACGCGATCACCGGATTGTGCGCCCCGCGGGCCAGCGCCTGGTGGTAGGCGAAGTCCTTCGAGACACGCTCCTCGGTATAGAATTTCGCCTCGCACTCCTCCAGCGCCCGTTCGATGTTCTCCAGATCCTCCGCCGTACGGTTGCGGGCGCAGAGCTTGATGGCCTCGATTTCGAGCAGCACACGCACGTAGACCAGCGACGCGAAGTCGTACTGTCTGATCTGAAGCGCGTCGGTGATCATGCGTTCGAGCACCTGCATCTTCTCCTGGGCGACCACCGTGCCGCTCTGGGGGAAGGTCTTGTCCCACTCCTGGGACAGATGAAGTTCGGCGGGTTTCAGCATGGATGAGATTCCTCCTGACAAATGAATGGATGGGTTTGGCTGCCCGCCGCTCGGCCGGGAGGCGTTCGCCCGGCTGCAAACGTCCGGAATAAAGCTCATTCTTGATGTATTTCAGGACGGTTTCCACCTGTTTGATGTTCGGCGAGTTGTTCATGGGTTATTCTTTTGCAGCACAAAGATCGCAAAAAAACCAATCAAACCAAACAATTCCGGCAATTTCGTGAACGTCCCGCAGATTCCGCTCCGCAAAGTCCCCGCCTCCGGGAAAAGCCGAAAGGCCGGATACGGGCCGCACGGCGTCCCGGAGCGCATTTTACATTTTTCAACCAGAAACCGGGTCGAAACCTATATTTTTTCCCGATTCCAGCCGAATGTCTGATAAATTATCGCCAAATATTGGATTTTAATTAAATTTTCCTAAATTTGTAAAAAGTGAACCAGACCGTAAGCTCATGGCAAAACGAGAACTCTTACTCGGAGACGAAGCCCTCGCACTGGGGGCGCTCCACGCGGGACTGTCGGGTGTCTATGCCTATCCGGGCACACCCTCGACCGAAATCACGGAATACATCCAGCAGCATCCCCTGGCTGCGCAGCGCAACGTGCACCGCACGTGGTCGTCGAACGAAAAGACGGCCATGGAGGAGGCGCTCGGCATGTCGTTCGCCGGCAAGCGCGCGCTGGTCTGCATGAAACACGTGGGGCTGAACGTGGCGGCCGACGCCTTCGTCAACTCGGCGATGACCGGAGCCAACGGCGGGCTGGTGGTCGTGGCAGCCGACGACCCCTCGATGCACTCGTCGCAGAACGAACAGGATTCGCGCTTCTACGGGAAATTCGCCCTCGTGCCGACCTTCGAGCCTGCGGACCAGCAGGAGGCATACGACATGGCGAAGGCCGCCTTCGACCTCTCGGAGCGGTTCCGGATTCCGGTGCTGATGCGCCTGACGACCCGCATGGCCCATTCGCGGGCCGTCGTCGAGACGGGCGAGGCGCGCGCCGAAAACCCGTTGAGCCATCCCGAACAGCCCCGCCAGTGGGTGCTGATGCCGGGAAACTCGCGCGTGCGATACCAGACGCTGCTGGAGGATTACGCCCGGCTGGAAGAGGAGTCCGCCGCCAGCCCGTTCAACGCCTATACGGAGGGTCCGGACAAACGGCTGGGCATCGTCGCCTGCGGCATCGCACACAACTACCTGATGGAGAACTACCCCGACGGATGTCCGCACCCGGTGCTGAAAATCGCGCAGTACCCGCTGCCCCGCACGCTGGTGCGCCGTATCGCCGCCGAGTGCGGCACGCTGCTGATCCTCGAAGAGGGCCAGCCCGTCGTGGAAGAGATCGTCCGGGGCGTGCTGCCCAATCCCGTGGCGATCCGCGGACGCCTGACCGGCGAACTGCCCCGCACCGGGGAGCTGACGCCCGACAGCGTGCGCGCGGCCCTCGGCATGGCGCCCCGCCGGACGCACGCCGCAAGCGGAATCGTCGTACCCCGCCCGCCCGCGCTCTGCCAGGGATGCGGACACCGCGACATGTACACAGCCCTGACGGAGGTGATCCGCGAGGAATACCCCGCGGGCAAGGTTTTCAGCGACATCGGCTGCTACACGCTGGGGTGGCTGGCGCCGCTGCACGCCATCGACACATGCGTCGACATGGGAGCCTCGATCACCATGGCCAAAGGCGCGGCCGACGCGGGCCAGCACCCTTCGGTGGCCGTGATCGGCGACTCGACCTTCACCCATTCGGGCATGACGGGCCTGCTGGACGCCGTGAACGAGCGCGCGGACATCACGGTCATCATCTCGGACAACCTCACGACGGGCATGACCGGCGGGCAGGATTCGGCCGGAACGGGCCGTCTGGAACAGATCTGCGCCGGCATCGGCGTCGATCCCGCACATATCCGCACGGTCGTGCCCCTGCCCAAGAACCGCGAGGAGATGAAGGCCGTGATCCGCGAGGAGATCGCCCACCGGGGCGTCTCGGTGATCATCCCGCGAAGAGAATGTATCCAGACCGCAAAGCGACACAACGCTGCTAAAAAGTAAAGGCTTATGAAACGCGACATCATACTCTCGGGCGTAGGAGGCCAGGGAATCCTCTCGATCGCCGCCGTCATCGGACGGGCCGCCCTCGAAGACGGGCTTCACATCAAGCAGGCCGAGGTCCACGGCATGAGCCAGCGCGGCGGCGACGTGCAGTCGAACCTGCGCATCTCGTCGTCGGCCATCCGTTCGGATCTCATTCCGCGCGGCGCGGCCGATCTCATCGTCTCGATGGAGCCGATGGAGGCGCTGCGCTACCTGCCGTGGCTCGCCGACGACGGATGGGTAATCACCGGCATCACGCCGCTGATCAACATCCCGAACTACCCGGAGGGCGAGGCCCTGCGGCGCGAACTGGAAAAACTCCCGCACGCCGTAGTCCTCGACGCCGACGCCGTCGCCAAAGCCGCCATGGCGCCCCGCTCGGCCAACATGGCGCTGCTGGGAGCCGCCGCGCCGCTGCTCGGAATCGACGCCGCGAAACTGGAGTCCGGCATCCGCGCCATCTTCGCCCGCAAGGGCGGGCAGGTCGTCGAAACGAATCTCGCGGCGTTCCGCGCCGGCTACGAAGCGACCCAAAAACAGGCAAAGCCATGAAAATACCGTTCGACAGGTCCTGCCTGCGCTCCGCGCTGGAGCGGATGGACATAGCCGACATCGCGCAGGCCACGATCCGCCAGTCGGGCGACATCGCCCGCACGATGGAGCGCGACACGGGCGTGGAGTTCCTCCACCTCGAAATGGGCGTGCCGGGGCTGCCGCCCGAACGGGCGGGCGTCGAGGCCGAATGCGCGGCCCTGCAGGCGGGCGTCGCGTCGCAGTATCCCAACATGTTCGGCATTCCGGAACTCAAGACGCAGGCGTCGCGCTTCCTGAAAGCCTTCCTCGACGTGGAGGTGGCCCCCCGGGGCTGCATCCCCACCGTCGGGTCGATGCAGGGCAGCTTCACCACATTCCTGCTCTGCTCGCAGCTCGACCCGCAGCGGCGCAAAATCCTCTTCATCGACCCCGGATTCCCCGTGCAGCGCAGTCAGGTACGCATTCTCGGCATTCCCTCGGAGTCGTTCGACATCTACGATTACAGGGGCGAAAAGCTGGGGCCGAAGATCGAGAGCGTCCTCGCCGCAGGCGACGTGGCGGCCATCGTCTACTCGAACCCCAACAACCCGGCGTGGATCTGCCTCACGGAGGACGAGCTGCGCACGATCGGCGAGCTGGCCACGCGGTACGACGCCATCGTCATCGAGGACCTCGCCTACCTCTGCATGGATTTCCGCAAACCGTTGGGACGGCCTTTCGAAGCCCCCTACCAGGCTTCGGTGGCCCGCTACACGGACAATTACATCCTGCTGGTCTCCGGGTCGAAGATATTCAGCTACGCCGGGCAGCGAATCGCCGTGGCGGCGATCTCCGATGCGCTTTTCCGCCGCGAGTACCCCGCCCTGCGCCGGCGTTACAACATCGGACGGCTGGGCGACGCCTACGTACTGGTCTTTCTCTATGCGGCCTCATCCGGCACGAGCCATTCGGCGCAGCACGCCCTGGCGGCAATGTTCCGCGCGGCGGCCGACGGCGAACTGGACTTCGTGGGCGAAGCCTCGGAGTACGCCCGGCGCGCCCGGCTGACCAAGGAGACGTTCCTCCGCCACGGATTCCGCATCGTCTACGACAAGGACCGCGACGAGCCGGTCAGCGACGGATTCTTCTACACGGTCGGCTACGGCGCGATGACCAGCGCCGAACTGTTGAGCGAGCTGCTGCTCTACGGCATCTGCGCCATCTCGCTCACCTCGACCGGCAGCCGCCAGAGCGGCATCCGCGTCTGCGTCTCGCAGATGAACCGCCCCGAACAGTTCGAAATGCTCGAAGAACGTTTAACCGCTTTTGCAGAAAATAACCGCTGACAACATGCACTACACGACTGCCGCGGAGGCGGTAAAACTCATCCGATCCAACGACAGCGTCTACATTCAGGGCAGCACCTCGATCCCCGAAGCGCTCGTGGCCGCAATGGCCGAACGGGGCGGCGAACTGGAGCATGTGACGGTCTATTCGGCCTTCGCCGTGGGAGCCTTCGACGCCCCCTACTGCCGCCCCGAATACAAGGAGTCGTTCCTCGTCAACAGCCTGTTCGTCGCCAACAACATCCGCAGGTGGCTGGCCGACGGCTACGGACAGACCATTCCGGCCTTCCTGGGCGAAATCCCCGCGCTGTTCCGCGACGGCACGCTGCCTCTCGACGTCGCACTCATCAACGTCTCGCCGCCCGACGCCGAAGGCTACTGCTCGTTCGGCGTCTCGGCCGATCTGGCGGTTTCCGCCGTGGAGTGCGCCAAGACCATCATCGCGCAGGTCAACAAGGCGATGCCCTACTCCTACGGCGACGCCGTGATCCACACCTCGCGCCTGGCGGCGGCCGTGGAGGTCGATTCTCCGCTGGTGGAGGTCCCGACGGCCGTGCCGAGCGAAACGGAACGGAAAATCGGCAGCTACATCGCCGAACTGATTCCCGACGGGGCGACGTTGCAGATCGGCGTGGGCGGCATTCCGAACGCCGTACTGGCGGCCCTCGGCGGCCACCGGCATCTGGGACTGCACACCGAGGCGATGACCGACGGCGTGCTGCCGCTGCTGGAAAGCGGCGTGATCGACAACTCGCAGAAAGCGGTGATGCCCGGCGTGACGGTGGCCTCGCTGGCCCTCGGCTCGCGCCGGCTGTACGACTACATGGACTACCGCAAAGACCTCGTGATGAAGGACGTGGCATGGACCAACGACCCGTTCCGCATCCGGCAAAACCCGAAGGTCATGGCCATCAATTCGGCCGTGGAGGTGGACCTCACGGGGCAGGTGTGCGCCGACTCGGTCGGAATGCGCATCATCTCGGGCGTGGGCGGCCAGCACGATTTCATGTACGGCGGGGCGCTGTCCGAAGGCGGCAAGACCTTCATCGCCATCCCCTCGACCACACCCAAGGGCGAATCGAAGATCAGGGCGCTGCTGTCGCCCGGCGCGGGCGTCGTCACGACGCGCCACATGGTCCAGCACGTCGTCACCGAATACGGCGTGGCGCACCTGCGGGGCCGCAACCTCGCAGAACGCGCCCGGGCGCTGATAGCCGTGGCGCACCCCTCGGTCCGCGAGGAGCTGGAACGCGCCGCAGCCGAACGCTTCGGCTATTCGTTCCTGCGCCTCAAAGCATAAACCCCCGCCCGGTCCCCGAAAAGACCGGGCGGGCCTTTTTACCGATAGGCAGATATTCCGCAATCACCTCTTTTTCGCCCCCGACGGCCGCCGCACGACCGGCGTGATCCGTCATGCGCCCGGGGAACCGGGAACCGCCCCCGCGAAGCGGCTGCGGCCCGAAGGCTCGGAACACGCGGTGGCCGTCCGGGACACAGATGCGCCATAACAGCCGCGAATACGCCGGCGTCCCGCTCGACAACCCGATCTTCAACCGCCGGGCCGCGCGCAACGACATCAGCAAGGCGCAGCTCGCCGTGCGCAGCCAGCAGCTCGCCGTCACCCAAACCGTGCAGGCCAAATACGAGTTCGTTTTCCGTCGAAGATTCCCGATTTCCACCGCGGGAAGCCGTTGCAACTCTGAAAACGGGAGATTCTGATAAACGAATTCAAACAAAAAGGGTGACCTAAAACGGTCACCCTCGCTGCTACCCGGAACATCAAGTTCCTGAATAATCCGGGCGGCTGCCGGATTGGATCCCGGACCTTCTCCGGCAGAAAAGTCCTTCGTGCGTCACTGATGATCTGTGTTTATCCCAGCAATACAAAAGTAGACAAATTATCCCAACCCACAATAGGTAGAGCGTTTTTGTAATAAGGCTCGACCAAAATGTCATACCCCGAAAAGGCAAAATAATACGCCCGGACGCATACGGACCACTTTTCGTTCTGCAAAAAAGCGGCAATCCGGAAAATTTGACCTACTTTTGCAACGGTTTCAACAGTTGAAGGAATGGAATGGCTTAAAGAATTGTTCGTCGAGCACTCGGCTTTGCAGGCCGTCGTGGTGGTTTCGCTCATCTCGACGATCGGTATCGGACTGGGAAAGATCCGCTTTTTCGGAATCTCGCTCGGAACGGCCTTCATCTTCTTCGTGGGCATTCTGGCCGGGCATTTCGGGCTTTCGCTCGACCCGGCGATGCTGACCTATGCCGAGAGTTTCGGACTGGTGATCTTCGTCTACGCCCTCGGCCTTCAGGTGGGGCCGGGCTTCTTCAGTTCGATGCGCGCCGACGGACTGCGGCTCGTCTCGCCCGCCATCGCCATCGTGCTGCTCGGAACGGCCCTGGCCATGGCGATGAGCTACGCCTTCGGAGTCTCGATGCCCGACATGTCGGGCATTCTGTGCGGCGCGACGACCAACACCCCGGCGCTGGGCGCCGCGCAGCAGACACTGCAACAAATGGGCATCGACGCCAACGGAGCGGCGTTGAGCTGCGCCGTGGCCTACCCGCTGGGCGTCGTAGGCGTAATTCTGGCCGTGGTCTTCCTGCGCAAGCTCTTCGTGCGTCCCTGCGACATGCCGGGACCCGACGCCGAACACCGCAAGAACGTCTTCATTGCCAGCTACCACCTCACCAATCCCGCGGTCTTCGGCAAGAGCGTCCACGAAATCGCGACGCAGAGCCACCACCATTTCGTCATTTCGCGCCTGTGGCGCGACGGGCGGGTTTCGATCCCCACCTCGGACAAAACCCTACAGGAGAACGACCTGATCCTGGTCATCACCACGCCCGGCGAGGCCGACGCCCTGCGGCTGATCTTCGGCGAGCAGGAGACCAAGGACTGGAACACGGAAAACATCGACTGGAACTCCGTCGACAGCCAGCTCATCTCGCAGCGCATCCTCGTGACACGCCCCGAAATCAACGGCAAGAAACTCTCGCAATTGCGCCTGCGGAACACCTACGGCATCAACATCAGCCGCGTGTACCGCTCGGGCGTGCAACTGCTGGCCACCCCCGACCTGCGTTTGCAGCTGGGCGACCGTCTGACCGTGGTGGGCGAAGCGGAGGCGATCCGCAACGTCGAGAAAATCCTCGGCAACGCCGTCAAGAGCCTCAACGAACCCAACCTCGCGGCGGTGTTCATCGGCCTGATCCTCGGCCTCACGCTGGGAAGCATTCCCGTGGCGATCCCCGGGATTTCGATTCCCGTGAAACTGGGACTCGCAGGCGGCCCGATCATCGTCGGCATCCTGATCGGCACGTTCGGCCCCCGGCTCCACATGATCACCTACACCACCCAGAGCGCCAACCTGATGCTGCGCGCACTGGGCCTTTCGATGTACCTCGCATGCCTCGGGCTGGATGCCGGAACCCACTTCTTCGAGACCGTCATGCGCCCCGAGGGGGCCTTGTGGCTCGGCATCGGATTCGCCCTGACGTTCGTGCCGGTGGTGCTGGTGGGGCTGTTCGCCCTGCGGGTGCTGAAGGTCGACTTCGGATCGGTCTCGGGACTGCTGTGCGGCAGCATGGCCAACCCGATGGCGCTCAACTACGTGAACGACACGATCGAAGGCGACAACCCCTCCGTATCCTACGCCACGGTCTATCCCGTGTGCATGTTCCTGCGCGTGATCATCATTCAGGTGATGCTGATGCTGGTGCTTTAGCCTCCTCCGGGGCGGGCTGTTCCGCCTGCGGCCTTTGCGGGGCGGCCGGCCGGGATGCATGCAGGGGCGGCGCATTTTGCGGGGCGGCCTGTGAGGAGGCCTGCGGTGACGCCTGCGGGGGTGTCTGCGAGGGTGTCTGCGCGTTTGGAAAAAAGGCATTGCGCAGCGAGGCGACGTCCTCCCCCGACGGATTCTGAAAAACCCGCAACCCGAATTCGGGAATCACGGCCAGCACATGATCGAAGACATCCGACTGAATCCCCTCGTAATCCACCCACACGACCGTATCGGTAAAGAAATAGAGCTGCATCGGAAGCCCCGTTTCGGTGGGCTGCAACTGCCGCACCATCAGCGTCATATCCTTGTTCACCGGAACCTCGTTCCGGAGGTAGCGGACCAGATAGGCCCGGAAAACCCCGAGGTTGGTCTGATGCAGGCCGTTGATCCGCCGTTCCCCGGAGCCGATGCCGTGCGCGGCGTTGTACTCCTCGACGCGCCGTTCGGTCTGATCGACGTAGTCGCGGATCAGGTCGATCGTACGGTAGTGGTCCAGCATCTCGGGGGTGCAGAAACGCACGCTCGTCATGTCGATCGCCACGGAGCGCATCACGCGCCGCCCGCCCGAAAGCTGCATGGCGTGCCAGTTGGTGAACGAATCGGTCGTCAGCAGGTAGGGCGGCAGCATGACGAGCGTGTTGTCCCAATTGCGGATCTTGACCGTCGTGAGCGACACCTCCTCGACGTTGCCGTCGGCCCCGTACTTGGGGATCGAAATCCAGTCTCCGACCTTGAGCATGTCGTTGGCCGCGAGCTGAATGCCCGAAACGAAGCCGAGGATGCTGTCACGGAAAATCAGCATCAGCACGGCCGCCGAGGCGCCCAGTCCCGTCAGCAGGATGGCGGGCGACTTGTCGAGCAGGATCGAAACAATCAGAATCGTGCAGATCAGCAGCGCAATGCCCTGCGCCGTCTGCCGCAGGCCCTTGATGGGTTTGTTCTGCCAGGCGGGACGCGCCGCAGCGATGTGGAAGGCGGCATAGAGCAGGGCGTTGACGAAGCGGAAAACCGAAAAGACGATATAGGCCTCCATGAACCGCAGGACGATGACGCGCCCGGTGGATTTCTCCTCGAAGACCACCGGGAGCACGACGGCCAGCAGAATGGCGCTCAAAATATGGCACATGCGCCGGAGAACCGGAACGCTGAAAAGCGTGTCGTCCCACTTGGCCCGGGTGCGCTCCACGAGTTTCCGCACCCCGTGTACGATGCCCAGTTGCAGCAGCAGGTCGAAAACCACGGCGGCCAGCACCACGAGCACGAAAGCCGCCCAGCGGTCGAGCGCATCGCCGGTGGCCGAAGTCAGGCCCAGCCATTCGAGCAGGGCGTGCGTCCAACGTTTCAGAAGTGTCTGCATACCCGTACCCGCATCAACTTTCGGGCCTCAACCGCAGCGGCGGCCGAAAAACCGGAAACGACGCCGGCGCGGACAACGGAATCACCCGAGAATCAATCCGGCTTCGCCTTCGAAGTTGGGTGTGAAAACACCCTGTCCGAGGTTTTCGCGGATTTCGTCCGGGGACCAGAAACGCCCGCCGTCAAGCTCCCCGCTCGGACGGACCTCGCCGTCGTAGACCGTGCGGAAGACATGGACCAGTTCGTATTCGCGTTCCGAGCGGAACGGATAGACCGCAACCGCCCCGGGCACGAAATCCGTGATGCCCAGCTCCTCGCGCACCTCGCGCCGCAGGGCTTCGGCGATCGTCTCGCCGTAGTCCACATGGCCGCCCACGGCCGTGTCCCACCGTCCGGGCTGAATGTCCTTCCAGGCGGGGCGTTTCTGCAAATAGAGTTCGCCGCGCGAATTGAAAACATGGAGGTGCACCACCGGGTGCAGGAGCATCGACCCGCCGTGGCACTCGCCGCGCGTGGCTTTGCCGACGACGTTCCCCGCCGCGTCGACCACGGGAAAGATCTCTTCGCTGTTATCGCTGTTCATGCCGGGGATATTTACGGATGTAGATCATGGCGGCCGTCATCCCCAGCAGCACGAAAGCCGCGCCGGGAAGCGCCGTATATTCATAGCCAAGCCCGTGCCCGATCGGCAGGCCGCCGACGTAGGCCCCCAGGGCGTTGCCCAGGTTGAAAGCCACCTGCACGAGCGCCGCGCCGAGCATCTCGCCGCCGCGCGAATTTTCGAGGATCAGCAGTTGCTGGGGCGACGATACGCAGAAGAGGCAGGCCGTAGTCAGACACATCAGCGCTAGCGAAAGATAGCGGACATGCGCCCCGAAAAAGATGCCGACGAGCGCCAGACAGGCCATGCCGAGCGTGAAGCGCACAACCCGCTCGGGCGTGAACCGGTCGGCATAGTGACCGCCGACGATATTGCCCGCAAACATGCCGAAACCGGCCAGCATGACGATCAGCGTCAGGTCCTCGGAACGGAACCCCGAGGTGTGGACCATCAGCGGGCTGACGTAGCTGTACCAACAGAAGATGCCGCCGTTGCCCAGCATCACCGACGCCAGCACCAGCCACGGAGCGGCGCTTTTCAGAAACCGGAACTGCCCCTTCATCCCCGTATCGGGCAGCGCGGGCAGAGCCGGAACCCACAATTTCACGAGCAGCATGGCCACGGCTCCCCACACGGCGACGATCCCGAACGTGGCGCGCCACGTCACGACGCCGCTGATATAGGTTCCCAGCGGCACGCCGAAGAGGTTGGCGACGGTCATGCCCACGACCATGATCGACACGGCCTCGGCCCGCCGGCCCTTGTCGGCGACGCGCTCGGCGACGATCGACCCCACGCCGAAGAAGGCCCCGTGGGGAAGCCCCGAGACGAAACGCATGGCCAGCAGGGTCCAGTAGTTCGGCGAAAGCGCCGCACAGGCGTTACCGAGAATGATCAGGCCCGTGAGGGCCAGCAGGATGTGTTTCAGCGGCCGCGTGCGGGCCACCAGCACCGTGAGGGGCGCCCCGAAGCAGACGCCCAGCGCATAGGCGGAGATCAGGTGCCCCGCTTCGGGGATCGAGACGCCGAGGCTGCGGGCGATGTCGGGCAGAATGCCCATCATCACGAACTCCGCCATACCGAGCGCCAACGTCCCGAATGCCAGGGCGATCAGACTTTTCTTCATGGGAAAACAGACATTAACGGCTAACCGGCTGCAAAAATAGCACAAAAAAGGTGAAAAGTTTTTGCATCTTTTCACCTTTTTCCAATTTTTCAGAGCTTGGGTCCCGACTCCCGAGGCTGGCCCACCTCGAAGCCCAGCGCCCGCATCCACTCCACGGTGGCGGCATCGACCTGATCGTTGCGGTCGGCCCAGCGGCGCTCCTCGATCAGCTGCTTCTTGCGCTCCTCGAGGGCTTTCAGAAGCGGGAAATCCGGATGTGCGAGATGCCTCTTCTCCTCGCGCTGCGAGGGCCGGACCCTGCGGTCGAAAACCGCCCCCTGCGTCGGACGCCGCGCGCCCTCCCACTTGAACCCCTTGAGGTAAAGCTCCTGATCGGCGGGAATCTTGTCCATCGGATAGATGTTCCAGTCGGGGTCCTTGCGGTAGACGATCGTCACGACCTGTTTGTCCTCGATATAGAACGAACAGTCGCCGCTCTCGATGACGCCCATGCCCGTGATCTGGGGCGGCTCGCCGTCCTGCATGTAGTAGATCGTCTGGGCATTGCCGTTCACGTCGTTGCGGTAGATCTGATTGTCGCGGAACCACGCCGTCATCTGCTTGCCCGCCACCTGGTTGTAATGGACCGTGTCGAGCTGGGAGACCATCATCGGAGTGCCGATGAACTCGGCGCGCGTGATCTGCTGGTTCTCGGTGAATATGTCCATCACGTCGGAGGTGATCTGGTTACCCTGGTTCCACAGCACGGGATTGATGTAGAGGTGGATCGTCGAATCGGTGCTGATGGCCGTCATCGAGTCGCATACGGCCTGGAAATCGGAACGGAAAATGCGCACATTGCGGAAACCCTTCATCAGGCGGTAAACCGAGTCGGCGGAGTCGGTGAGCGAATCGACCGAGTCGGCCGGAATCCGCATCGCCAGCGAGTCGGCGGCCAGCGAATCGGCCATCTGCAACAGCAGCGAATCCATCTCCCGGTCGTTGCGGGCGATCAGCGAGTCGATCTCGCGCAGGGCCGTGGAATCGACCGGAATCACCTTGCCTTTGCGGGCGGCGCGGGCCTGACGGGCGCGGAGTTTCGACTCGGCCTTGAGTTTGCGCGCAGCGAGGCGCCGCTCCTCCCGCTCCTTCTGCGCCAGCAGTTTGGCCGTCGTCTTATCCTGGCGTTTTTTGGCGATCTCCTCCAGTTTTTCCTTCCGGGCCTTGGCGGCAGCGGCTTTTTGGGCCGCCTTCAACTTGGCGGCCTGCTCCTTGAGGTAGGCTTTCCGGGCATCGCCGACCAGCGTGTCGAGCGGATCGACGGCCGGAACGGCCAGCGAATCCGGGACGGAAACGCCCAGCAGCGAATCGGGGACCTCCCGCCGGGCCAGCGAATCCGGCCCTGCGGCGTCTTCCGGCGAACCGGGACCGACGGCCGGAACGCGGGGACTTCCGAGCGAATCCGCCGCAGGACGGCCTTCGGGAAGCTCCCCGGCCGGGTGGTGCGGCGTCCCGAGAAGGGCGGAATCGGTTTTCAGACGCGCCAGCGAATCGGCTTTGGCCGCAGCGGCGGCCCGGCGCAGTGCGTTTTCATTGATCGTGAAGAGGTACATCGAATCGGCGCGCATGAAAAGCGAGTCGCCCTGCGAAAGGTCGTAACTCACCACCGCGGGCCGGCGCGTGAGGAACGCATTTCCCGGCTCCTTCCAGTACTCGCCGTAGTCGCCGAAGGCGATCACCTTGTGTTCGGCGTCGTCCAGCTGCAAATCACGCCGCAGGATCACATGGTCCTCGGCGCGGTAGTAATGGAGGCTGTCGCTCCAGATCTCCTGCTTTTCAGTCAGGATATAGCCGTTGCGCGTCACGATGTAGAGCGTATCGGCCTTGTCGTAGGAACCGCGGTCGGCATAGAGGTAGTCGCCGTCCTTGTTCCAGATGTTGGTGCGGTCGAAGAAAAAGGCGTTGTCGGTAGCCATGTTGTAAACCACCGAATCGCCCTTGAGTTCGTATTCGTCGTTGCGCATTTCGACGCGGTCGACGGCGATCAGCTCCTTCGTGTCGGCATAATAGTAGCCGCGGACCGATTCGAGCAGGTTCTCGCGGTTGAGCATCACCCCGCCGTCGGCGAATTCGCCGATGTTCTTCTTCGTGTTGAACAGGAATTTATAGGTGTAGAGCGTGGCGTCGCCGTCGACGACCTTGACGATGTCGGAGTAGACCCGCGCCTCGTTCAGCTCGCCGTCGTACTCGGCCCGGTCACCGTAAATGTAGGTCGTATTCTTGTTGATGAGCACGTTGCCGAAGAACTCGATGCGCATGTCCGAGTAACGCACGGCCGAGTCGCACGTGATGACGGCGCCGTTGTGCTGTGCGGCGAAGTTCCCCACCAGGAAAACCACCGAATCGCCCGGGGCGATGGGGCCCATCAGGTCCGACTTGAGGTCGATGAGCTTTTTCTCGCCCTCCGGCTCCGGCGCCTGCATACCGCTGCGCGCCGCAACCACGGCGGCGGCCAGCACCACTACGGCTATGGACAAGAGCCTGCGCACGGCCTATTTCACCCAGTGTTTGTTCTCGAACTCCCCGTTGCGGAATTCGGGCGAGATGTAGACGTACATGCCGTCGATCTTCTTCGAAAGCCACTCCTTGAAGACCCGCTCCTGCTTGTCCTGCAAGGCCATCTCTTCGAGCCGCAGGTAGTCCTCGTTGAGCGAAGCCGTATGCGTGGGGATCACCTCAACCAGCTTGACGATCTTGGCCATCTGGTTGCCGAGCATGTCTTCGGTGAGGTAGGCCTCCGAAATCTCGCCGGGTTTGAGCCGGTTCAGGGCGTTGTAATCATCGAGGCTCTTGAAACGGCCGAAGTCCTCCTTGAGGAATTTCGTGACGGTCAGCTTGGCGTCGAAGGCGTTGAAACGCTCCAGGATGTCGTGGTTCGAGACGATGCCGCCGTTCATCTTCGACTGCGCGTCGTCCGAATAGAGCAGCGCAGCCCTCTCGAAGGTGATCGAATCCTTGCGGATCACCTTCACCAGACTGTCGAGCGTATTGAGCGAACCGCCCAGCTCCTCGGTCGTGTAGACCGGACGCAGCAGGATGTGGCGGAAATGATAGAGCCGGCCGCGCTTGTCCAGAAGCTGGATGATGTGGAAGCCGAACTGCGACTCGACCACCTCGGAAATCTGGCCGGGGCGCATCTTCTCCAGCGCCGCGCCGAATGCGGGGTCGAGCTGTTCGAGCGTCGAGGGGTCCATCTCGCCGCCGCGCATCATCGTGCCGGGGTCCTGCGAATACATGCGGGCGAGGTTTTCGAACTTGGCCTTGCCCGTGATCACGCGTTCGCGCATGTCGATCAGCCGTTCGCGCGTACGCTGCTTGGCGGCGGTCATCGACTTGGGAAACTTGGTGATCTGCGCATAGACATACTGGTCGGCGACGAGCGGCAGGCTGTCCTTCGAGATCGACTTGTAGAAACGCTCCACCTCGCCCGGAATCACCGACACCTTGTCGACCACCTCGGTCTGCATGGAGTTGGCATAGGCCTGCTCCTCGTAACGCTGGCGCATGATCTCGCGGATGTTGAAGATCGGCATGTGGTGCTTGGCTTCGAGCTGGGGGATCGAGCCTTCGGCCTCGACCATCTGCTGCACCTGCTCCTCGACGCGCGCCATGATGTCGGCGTCGTTGACCTTCACCGAGTCGATCTGGGCCTGGTTGTAGAGCAGCTTCTGGGTCATCAGCGCTTCGAGCGCCTCGTTCATCGGGTCGCGGTCGGAAGTGTAACCCTCCTGACGGCGCTGTTCCGTCAGCTGGCGCGCATAGTCGTCCACCTCGGAGTAGAGGATCGACGATCCGCCCACCACGGCCACCACCTTGTCGAGCATCACCTGTCGTTTCTGCGCAAGGGCGCCTGCGAACAACAGGGCGAGCGCCGCGGCCATCATAGCTTTTTTCAACATCTTGGTTTCGTTTATCGTTTTATTTTTATTCGTCTTTCTTCGGTTTCTCGTCGGCGAAAATCTTCACCTCGCCCATCTCCGCGGCCCGGGCGCAAAGCTCCTCCTCGTGCGCGCGGATGATCTCGCCCTTGCGCTGGTTGAACAGGATGCGGCGGATCGTTCCGCGCAGCCGTTCGAGCGGAATCGGCTCGCCCTCGCGCAGCACCGCATCAATCTGGAAATAATAGTGCGCATGGCTGTCGCGCATCTCCTGCACGGCAGCAGTCGCCAGCACCGAATCGTAGCTCTGCGAACGCAGCGTCGGGAGGTAGCTCAAAAACTCCGGGAAATCAATCCACTGGTCGCGGAAATCGTCCACCGTGAAATCGTTCTTCTCGCAGATGTCCCTGAAATCCTGCTGCTGCGCCTCCGACCTGGCCCCCATCAGCGTCTTGAGCTTCGCGGCCTGCCGGTACCCCTCGCCGAAACGGACGATGCGCCCCTTGACGATCGTGCGGTCGAGTTTGAAATCGGCCTTGTGTGCGTTGTAGTAGGCCGCGATCTCGTCGGCGGTGAACACCGTGTCGATCGAACGGTCGACGTAATGCTGGTCCAGCTGGCGGATCAGCAGCGCCTGGCGGTACTCCTCCACCATCTTGTCGATGTCGCCCGCCGAAGAGGAAAAGAGCGTCTCCGCCTCCTGGAGCTTGAGCTGCTTGAGCACCCAGCGGTCGATGTAAACCTTCATAAAGGCCGCGCTGTCGTCGCCCGAAAGCCCCTGCGGGACCACCGACCGCACGTCGCCCAGCCGCAGGTCCTTGCCGCCGGCCCGCGCAATGGTCGTGTCGCCGGCAAAATAACGCGGCAGCTCCCGGCAACCCGCCAGCAGCAGCACACCCGCCGCGACCGCTATTTTCGCTCGCAAATTCATATTCCGAAGGGCAAAGATACGTTTTTTACTTGTAAGTAACGCAGTGCGGAGCCGGATTATTACGCCGCGGACGGATTTTTCTCCGCCTCCTTCATGCGCCGCAGCGTGCGCAGCATCATATAGCCCGACACGGCGGAGAGCGCCAGCGCCGCGATGTAAATCAGCACGTAAAGCGTCCGGCTGCCCACCAGGTCGATCAGCAGCGCATTGCCGTGCCCGGTGGCCAGCGCCAGATAGGCCACGGCGTTGTTCAGCGCATGGAGGATCATCACCGACCACAGCGAATCGGTCGCCAGGTAAACGTAGCCGAGCACCAGGCCGATGACCGTGGCGTTGATCACCTGCACGGGCTGGCCGTGGAGCACGCCGAAGAAGAGCGACGAGACGAGCCATGCGGTCGTCACGCCGAACTTACCGCGCAGCGACCCCAGCACGACGCCGCGGCAGATCAGCTCCTCGAAGATCGGAGCGAAGATCACCAGCGAGAGGATGGTCCAGAATCCGCGGCCCACTTCGAGCGACAGTTCGGGCATCAGCCGCAGCAGCGGTTCGAGCACCACGCCGACGGCGAACATCAGCACGAAGGCCCACAGCAACAGCGCGGGATTCAGCCCCCGGGCCGAGAAACGCGCCCACGGACCGCTACCGCCGCGCGCGCGGCGGTAGCAGAGGATGCCGGCAAGCGTGATCGACATCGAGCAGAAATAGAGCGCCGCCATCACCTTGCCCAGCGCAGCCGGCTCCAGCGATTTGAAATCAAGCCCGTGCCCGGCGAAAAGCAGGAAGACCATCGCTGCGGTCCCCACGACGATCTGCGCCCCGAAGGCGATACCCAGCATGGCGAACAGGTCGCCCACGGTCGGGAATTTCCGGCGGCCCGGACGCAGCTCCGCCGCCGGGACTGCGGCCGGCTGTCCCGAAGCTGCGGACTCCGCCGCGGAAGCCGGCGATTTTTTTTCTTCCATAGTATCGTATAGCTATCAATTCATTCCGACCGTAAAGATAAGCATTTTTCCGCTACGGTTATGGATTTCCATTTAATTTCACTAAATTTGCCTGCTTATAAACCGAATTCAAACATGGCAAAGGTAATCGCATTGGCCAATCAGAAAGGCGGCGTGGGCAAGACCACGACAGCTATCAATTTAGCGGCTTCGCTGGCCCTGCTGGGCAAGAAAGTCCTGTTGCTGGACGCCGATCCGCAGGCGAACGCCACCTCGGGGCTGGGCTTCGACATCAACCTCGAAGGCATCTACGAGTGCATCGCCGGACAGAAACAGGCCGACGAAGTGCTTCTCCAAAGTCCCGACGTGAAAAACCTCTGGGTGCTGCCCTCGTCGATCGACCTGGTGGCCGCCGACACCGAACTGCCGAAGATGGAAAACGCCCACCACGTGATGAAACGCATCGTCGACTCGGTGCGCGGAAAGTTCGACTACATCTTCATCGACTGCTCGCCGTCGCTGGGCTACACCACGGTCAACATCCTCACGGCCGCCGACACGGTGCTGATCCCCGTGCAGTGCGAATACCTCGCCCTGGAAGGGCTTTCCAAACTGCTCAACACCATCCGCAAGGTCAAGGGCGGACTGAACCCCGGCCTCGACATCGAGGGCTTCCTGCTGACGATGTACATGCGCAACCGCCTGAACAACCAGGTGGTGAGCGAGGTCCGCGAGCACTTCGGCCCCCTGGCCTACGACACAATAATCCAGCGCAATATCCGTTTGGGAGAAGCGCCCTCGCACGGAAAACCCGTGATGCTCTACGACGCCGGGGCCGTCGGCTCGGAAAACTACCTGGCCCTGGCCCGGGAATTTCTGAAACGCAACCGCAAACGCAGCAAATAAACGAATACCGATATGAAACAGAAGGGATTAGGACGCGGACTCGACGCCATTTTCGGCAGCGATCCCGTGGATGCCAAGCTCAAACCGATGAGTCAGATGGCAGAAATCGAAATCGCCGACATCATACCCAACCCCACGCAGCCGCGCACGGAGTTCGACGAGGAGGCTCTGGACGAACTGGCCGACTCGATCCGCCAGCTGGGCGTCATCCAGCCCGTGACGGTGAAAAAGGGCGACGGAGGCAAATACGTCATCATCAGCGGCGAACGCCGCTGGCGGGCCGCGCAGCGGGCCGACCTGAAGACCCTCCCGGCCTATATCCGCGAGGTGGACGACGAGAACCTGCACGCCATGGCCCTCGTGGAGAACATCCAGCGGCAGGACCTCAACGCCATCGAAATCGCGCTGGGCATGCAGCGCCTGATCGACGAGTGCAACCTCACGCAGGACGCCCTGTCGGAGAAGGTGGGCAAGAAGCGTTCGTCGGTGTCGAACTACCTGCGCCTGCTGAAACTCCCCGACGAGGTGCAGCTCGCCCTCAAGGAGGGGCTGATCTCGATGGGACACGCCAAAGCCATCGCCGGGGCGCCCGCCGACCAGCAGCTGCGCGTGCTGAAAAGGTGCATCAAGAAAGGCCTCTCGGTCCGCCAGGTCGAGGAGCTGGTCCGCTCTCTCTCCGAAGCCCCGGGCAAAGAGGCACAGAATGTGGAGGACGAAGAGTATCCCGAAAGCTACCTGAAACTGGTCGAGCAGCTCGAAAAGTTCTTTTCGCAGGAAATTTCGATCAAACGCGCGAAAAACGGCGGCGGCAAAATCGTCATCGGCTTCACGGACGACAGGGACATCGAACAGTTCATCGAACGTTTTGCTAAACGCTCCTAATTAAAATATATGGTGACAATCCGGTTCAGACTCCTGCTCCTGGTCGCAGCCCTTTCGCTGGGACTGCCCGCCGGGGCGCAGCTCCACCGCGGCGCACGCACGGTCGTCCGCGGCGGACTGCTCGAAAAACCGGATTCGCTCAAGGGCCGGCGCGATTCGCTGCGCCTGGCGGGCCTCGTACGGCAGATCGACTCGATCGCCGCCGCCGAATACGCCGCCGACTCGGCGGCCGTCGCGGACCTGCGCTCCGACGACCTGCATTACCTCGACTCGCTGGCCCTGGCGCGCTTCGACGCCGCACAGCGGGGCGTGGACACCACGACCAAACGCAAGGTCTACAAAAAAGGCTGGTTTATGAGCGACTCGATGTCGCTCTCGAAGGTGTGCTGGATTTCGACCGTGGTCCCCGGCTACGGACAGATTTACAACAAACAGTACTGGAAACTGCCGATCCTCTACGGACTGGTGGGAACCGGACTGGGACTGTACATCCACGAAAACAAGACCTACAAGCCGCTCAAGCGCCAGTTCGAATCCTATACCGACGTGAACCTCTCGCGCACGCCCGAGCTGGACGCCCTCCAGTCCAAGATGATCCGCAGCAACACGCGGCGTCAGGTTTACCTGGGGATCACGATCGCCTCGTACATCTACTTCATCGGCGACGCGGCCGTGAGCTACTCGACCAACGACGTGTCGAGCGTCAAGAAGGCCACCACGCTGGCCTGCATCTTCCCCGGAGCGGGACAGATCTACAACAAAAGCTACTGGAAAGTGCCTTTCGTCATCGGCGGATTCGCCTCGATGATCTACTGCATCGACTGGAACAACCGCGGCTACCAACGTTTCAAAAAGGCCTACAATCTGTTGAGCGACTACGACCGCAATCCCGACAAATACCCCGACGGGCCGACCGACGAGTTCCACGGACGCTATTCGGCCTCGTTCATCCGCAACCTGCGCAACAACTACCGGCGCAACCGCGACCTCTGCATCATCCTCTCGGGTGCGCTGTACGTCCTGCAGATCGTCGATGCGCATGTCGACGCCCACCTCAAGGACTACGACATTTCGGACGACCTCTCGATGAATCTCGAACCGCTGGTGGACTACACCTACGTCCCCACGCTGGGCGGCAACCGCCCCGTGTTCGGGTTCAACATGAGTCTCAAATTTTAGACGATGAAAAAACTCCTCACCCTCGCGCTGCTCCTCGCCGTGGCCGCCTCGGCTGCGGCCGCGGACCGCAATCCCCGCAAGAAAAAACGCAACCGCAGAAAGGCGAAGACCGAGCAGGTAGCGGCTCCCGCCCCCGCGCCGGACACTGCGAAGCCCGCGAAAGAGGAGAAACCCGCCGAGGCGGTTCCCGTTGCCGAAGAGGAGCCGCTCAACGACCTCACGCTGGGTCTCTCGGCCGAGCAGGCCGACTCGCTGGTGGCCGTCTGGCGCGAGCGGCAGCAGGCGGATTCCTTCACGGAGTTCTTCGACCGCTTCGTGCTCGAAGACTCCACGGCCGTGGCCGACGCCCCGGCGACCGACGCGGCGACCGATTCGCTCTACGCCGGACGGCTGCGGGCCCTCGTCTCGCCGATCCCGATGCCGTACAACTACATCGTCAAAGGGTACATAAACCGCTACGTCAATCCCCGCTACGGGACGATCGGGCGCATCCTGGGCTCGTCGCAGTACTACTTCCCGATGATCGAGGACGAGCTGCTCAAGGAGAACCTCCCGATCGAGCTGCGCGCGCTGCCGATCATCGAGTCGGCGCTCTCCCCCACGGCCGTGTCGCCCGTCGGAGCCGTCGGTCTGTGGCAGTTCATGCCCTCGACGGGCAAGAGCTACGGACTGGAGGTCAATTCGCTCGTGGACGAACGCCGCGACCCGGTCCGCGCCAC
>ENA-OPRS01000262-OPRS01000262.1-human-gut-metagenome-genome-assembly--contig:-NODE-262-length-36401-cov-7.039234_pt1 | contig 36401 bp, 32 predicted proteins | sample MGYA00241795_ERZ501881 | MGnify/ENA primary metagenome ERZ501881 (study PRJEB25962, sample SAMEA2042440) | human gut metagenome | biome: human gut; feature: human-associated habitat; material: faeces... | reverse complement strand
ACTATCCCTGGAGTCGCCTCCGGCGGCCGTTAGCCGTTATTATTGCTCTGTGAAGCCCGGACTTTCCTCGCACAGTACCTTTCGGCAGCTGCTCGCAGCTGTTCAACACACTCGCATATTTATTTTATACCTTTTTTGTACAAAAGTCAAATGAATTTTGTGATTTTTACTTGATATAACGGCTTTTTAGGGGTATAATGAGAGGGAATTAATTATAAGGAGTTACCGATATGGATATCAGAAAAGAATCACTCAAAAAACACTATGAGTGGAACGGTAAGATTGAAGTTGTTTCAAGAGTTCCGATTAACTCGGCTGAAGACCTCTCTCTTGCCTATACTCCGGGTGTTGCAGAACCGTGTCTTGAAATTCAGAAGGACTATGACAAGTCTTTTGAACTCACAAGAAGAAACAACCTTGTTGCCGTTGTAACCGACGGTACAGCTGTTCTCGGTCTTGGTGACATAGGTCCTGAGGCAGGTATGCCTGTTATGGAGGGCAAATGTGCGCTTTTTAAGGAATTCGGCGATGTTGACGCATTTCCCATTTGCGTAAGAAGTAAGGATGTTGACGAAATTGTAAACGCAATTTACCTTATCAGCGGTTCATTCGGCGGAATCAATCTTGAGGATATTGCCGCTCCGAGATGCTTTGAAATTGAAAAGAAGCTCAAAGAGAAGTGTGATATTCCGATTTTCCACGATGACCAGCACGGTACTGCCGTTATTGTTGCCGCAGGTCTTATCAACTCACTCAAGCTTGTTCACAAGAAGCTTGACGAAATCAAGGTTGTTATGAACGGTGCAGGTGCGGCAGGTATTGCAATTGCAAAGCACCTTCTTAATATGGGTGTAAAGGACATTACGCTTTGCGACAGTAAGGGCATTATCTGCAAGGGTGATCCGAGACTTAACGCTGTTAAACAGGAAATGGCTGAAATTACTAACCTTTCTCACCTTGAGGGCTCGCTTGCAGATGCAATGAAGGGTGCTGATGTATTCCTCGGAATTTCTGCCGCAGGTTGCGTAAGCGAAGAAATGGTTAAGTCAATGGCTAAGGATCCTATCCTTTTTGCTATGGCTAATCCGACTCCCGAGATTATGCCTGACATTGCTAAAAAGGCAGGTGCGGCTGTAGTCGGTACAGGCAGAAGTGACTTTCCTAACCAGATTAACAATGTACTCGCTTTTCCGGGTATTTTCAGAGGTGCTCTCGACTGCCGTGCAAGCGATATTAACGAAGAAATGAAAGTTGCCGCATCTTTTGCAATTGCTTCACTCGTGAGCGATGAAGAGCTTAATGCAGATTATATTCTTCCCGAGGCATTTGACAAGAGAATCGGCAAAACTGTTGCTGAGGCTGTTAAGAAGGCCGCTGTTGAGACAGGCGTTGCAAGAATCTGATAAAGATTTGCAAATAAATATTTTAAGAGAAAGAAAAAGAGGAAAACAATGAAAAAGACAGTTACTTTATTGGTACTGATTTCAATGCTGTTCTCCACTGTTTTTCTGTTCACCGGATGCGGTGATTCATCGGTTAAGGAAATTAAGACTGCCGATGATATCAAAGGAGCATCCGTAGGTGTTCAGACAGGTACAACAGGCGATACTTTTGTATCTGACTATGAGGCTGACGGCACCAAGGTTATGCGTTACAGCAAGGGTGCCGACGCTATCGTAGCTCTTACACAGAATAAAATCGACTGTGTTGTAATTGACAGTGAACCGGCAAAGGAATTTGTAAAAGCAAATGCAGGACTAAAAATTCTTGATGAACCTTTTGCGGAAGAGCAGTATGCAATCTGCATTTCAAAGGAGAATCATGAACTCACCGAAAAAATCGACAAAGCTCTTGCAGAGCTTAAAGACGAGGGCGTTCTGGACAAAATCAAAAGCTATTACATAGAGGGTAATACCGATACTGTACCCTACGAATCACCTAAGGATATCAAGTATGACGGTGAACTTCATATGGCTACGAACGCTGCTTTTCCACCGTATGAATATGTTGAAGGCGGTAAAATTGTCGGTCTTGATCCGATGATGGCTACAGCAATCTGTGACAAGCTCGGTAAAAAACTTGTTATTGATGATATGGAATTTGATTCTGTTATCACTGCTGTTCAGACCGGCAAAGACGATTTCGGTATGGCTGGTATGACCGACACACCGGAAAGAAGAAAAAATATCGACTTTTCGACTTCATATGCAAACACAACTCAGGTTATTATCGTAAACGACAGTGCATCTGGCAGTTTGTTCGGCAATCTCGGTGAAAGCTTTAAAAACACATTCATCACAGATAACAGATGGCAGCAGCTTTTAAGCGGTTTGCTTGTAACCCTTGAAATCACATTGTTTGCAGGTATTATCGGTGTTATTATCGGTTTTGTCATTGCTCTTGTAAGAGCTACTCACGATATTCAGCTTGACAAGAGAAAATGCAAAAGCTTCGGTGATTGTGTTCTGAAATTCTTTAATGCGATTTGCAACATCTACATTACTGTTATCAGAGGCACACCTGTTGTAGTTCAATTGATGATTATGTATTACATTATTCTTGCATCTGTAAGAAACGGTATCTTTGCCGCAATCATTGCATTTGGTATGAACTCTGCCGCCTATGTTGCAGAAATTGTTCGTTCGGGCATTATGGCTGTTGACATCGGTCAGACTGAGGCAAGCCGTTCACTCGGTTTTAACAACAGACAGACAATGACAATGGTCGTTCTTCCGCAGGCAATTAAAAATGTTCTTCCTGCACTCGGCAATGAAATTATTACACTTCTCAAAGAAACTTCGGTTGCAGGTTATGTTGCACTTGCAGATATCACATATATTGGTAATATGATTCGTTCAAGAACTTACGAGGCATTCTTCCCGCTTATTACGGTTGCATTGATTTACCTTGTAATTGTACTTGTGCTTTCGTACATCCTCAGAAGATTTGAAAGGAGATTGAAAAAGAGTGAAAGATAACGCATTAATCTCCGTAAGAGGACTTGAAAAATCATTCGGTAAGGATATTCAGGTTCTTAAAGGTATTGATATTGACATTTTTAAAGGCGATGTAGTTGTTGTTCTCGGTTCTTCAGGCTCGGGTAAGTCAACTTTTCTCCGTTGCCTTAACAGACTTGAAGAACCGACAGGCGGTCACATTTTCTTTGAGGGTACCGATATTACGGATCCAAAGGTTAATATAAATGTTCACCGTCAAAAAATGGGAATGGTGTTCCAGCAGTTTAACCTTTTCCCCCACAAGACTGTTATTGACAACCTTACAATGGCTCCTGTCAAGCTTCTTGGCAAGAGCAAAGATGAGGCTAAAAAAGACGCTATGGATCTTTTGGAGCGTGTAGGACTTGCCGAAAAGGCAAACGCATATCCGAACCAGCTTTCAGGCGGTCAGAAACAGCGTATTGCAATTGTAAGAGCGCTTGCGATGAATCCCGATGTTCTCCTCTTTGACGAGCCGACATCTGCGCTTGACCCCGAAATGGTCGGCGAAGTTCTTGATGTTATGAAAGAGCTTGCCAAGGCAGGTATGACAATGGTTGTTGTTACTCACGAAATCGGCTTTGCAAAGGAAGTTGCAACCGATGTTGTATTTATTGACGACGGTGTTATCAAAGAAAAGAACAATCCGCAGGAGTTCTTCAATAATCCGCAGGACGACCGTTTAAAGGAATTTTTATCAAAGGTTCTTTAATTTTAAACAAAAATCAGAGGATTTCAGTTTTCGCTGAAATCCTCTTTTTTAATTACTCATTTATTTGATTACCGTAAATATATTCTTTCGCTTTTGATATGAGTATTGATTTTTTGTTTGGAACATTTGCATCTACTACAAGCATTAGCAGATAATCGAGAATATTTCCGACATCTCTTCCCTCTTTTACGCCAAGGTTTAAAACATCTTTACCGTTGATATCAAGCTGACTCAGCTTAAAACATTCGTTATCTTTGATTATTTCATTAAGATGTGTTTTAGCCGTTTTAAGATATCCGAGCTTTTCTTCTCGCTGATATTCAGACTGGGCAGATATATCGGCGTATTCGACCTCTAACAACAGGTTTGTAAGGTCTGTACCGAGTACATTCATAACCTTTTTCATAAGCTTTTTACTGCCGTTAAAACGGACATCATGATATTCAATCAGCAGAAGAATTTTGTTAATAAAATCAGACGGTAATCTTAGTCTGTGCAGAATTTTGTCTGCAATTTTTTTACTTTCAAGCTGATGTCCCTGAAAATGCGATTGACCGCTGTTGTCGGTGGTTTTAACAGAAGGCTTGCCGATGTCATGCAGGAGCATTGTCATACGAAGTATAGGATTCGGTTCAATTGTACCGAGTGCAGTCAGGGTATGTTGCCATAAATCATACGAATGATGAATGTTGTTCTGATTGAAATTGAACATAAAGGTAATTTCAGGGATAATAACAGCAATAGTTTCTCGGTAAGCGTCAAGAATTTTTACGGCATCCTTACCACAGATAAGCTTTAGAAATTCCGAAGTCACACGCTCTGTTGCAATGTTTTTTAGCAAGTCTGCATTTTTAAATATAGACTTTGATGTGTTCTCTTCAATTGAAAATCCGTAAACAGAGGCAAAGCGTAATGCCCGCAAGATTCGCAGAGCATCCTCGTTAAAGCGTGTATCGGGATTTCCGACACAACGGATAATTTTATCTTTAAGGTCATTTTTACCGCCGTATGGATCGACAAGACCGTATTCAGCGTTATATGCCATTGCATTTACCGTAAAGTCACGGCGTTGCAAATCTTCGTTTATGTTTCGTGTAAAGCTTACGCTGTCCGGATGACGGTTATCGGAATAATCACCGTCAATACGGTAGGTTGTGATTTCATAGACTTCACCGCCGCATACAACAGAAATTGTGCCGTGTTTGATACCTGTATCAAAAGTATGATAAGCCTCAAAGCATTTTTTTGTCTGCTCGGGCAAAGCGTTTGTACAAATATCTGTATCATGCGGAGTCAATCCGAGAAGATAATCACGAACACAACCGCCTACTATAAAAGCCTCATAGCCTTGATTATTCAGTTGTCTGATTAATTTTTCAGCGTTTTGGTTTATTTGCATTTCTTTTTGCAGTCAGTTTAAGATGACTTTCCTTTTTGAATTTTTCTATATAGTGCTGTGCTATATTGTAGAGTATATTAAATACAACAAATGTGCCTACAGCAAAGATTACAAGCAATATGATGTTTTCAAATGTAAGCGGTGCAAGTGAGAACAATCCGCCGAAGAAGATTGAACCGATTATTATTCCTGCGGAACATCCGATGACCATAACGGCTCTGAGCGGATTGAACGGGATTGATAATCTGATTACAAGCAGCATACATGAAAATGCAGTAAGATATACGCAGAGAGTTGAAAACTGTGCCTGCGGCATATCTGTCATATACTTTAAAATTGCGAGTAATATTGTATCTGCCGAAATACAAAAAGCTGTGGGGAGTGATCTTGCTATTATATTTACGGTAAAATTACCTTTTACTATATCTTTATTCGGTTGAAGTGCGAGAACAAATGATGGCAGTCCAACCGTTAATGCACCGACAAGCGTAAGCTGTATCGGTTCAAAGGGATATCCTGTACGAAAGAATATGAAGAAAATTGAGAGGATAACCGAATAAATCGTCTTTACAAGATAGAGCGCAGAGCTTCGTTCAAGGTTATTGATTGTTCGTCTGCCCTCTGCCACAACGCTCGGCATTGCGCCAAAGTCATTATTGACAAGTACAAGCTGTGACACATTTCGTGCGGCATCACTGCCTGACGCCATAGCTACGGAGCAATCCGCCTCTTTGAGTGCGAGAACATCATTTACTCCGTCACCTGTCATAGCAACCGAATGTCCGTGCTTTTTAAGGGCAACCACAAGCTTTTTCTTTTGAGCCGGAGTTACTCTGCCAAACACATTACAACGCTCTGCCGCATCTTCAAGCTCTTTATCTGTTGTTACGGTTGACATATCGATTGCATTTTCTGCACCCTCGATCCCTGTGTCAAGCGCAATATTTTTAACAGTTTTAACGCTGTCGCCTGAAATTACCTTTAAGGTGACACCCTGTTCCTTAAAATATTTTACCGTTTCATTTACATTATCACGAAGTTTATCCTTGATAAGAATGAGTGCAAGCGGTTTTAAATCATCAGGCAATGAGTCTTTGTCCGGTTCACTATCGCTTTCGGCAAGAACAAGGATTCTGACGGTTTGATTTATCTTTTCAATCTCAGAATACACCTCGGAATACTTTTCTCTGCTTTTTAAAATACATTCAGTCGCACCGACTATGTAGGTCTTGCCGTTTTCAAATGTACCGCCCGACCATTTTGTTTCGGACGAAAAATCGCAGAATTTACTGCACTCATACGGTGAAACGGAATCCGAATAGTCACGCAGTGCATACAAAGTTGCATTCAGTTCATCGGACGCTTTTACAATTGAAGAAAGTGCTTTCTTGATTTTATTTTCATCAGCCCCAAACGGAATGACACCTGTTACCGTCATTTCGTCTGTTGTAAGCGTTCCAGTTTTATCAAGACAAAGCACATCAACTCTTGCAAGTGTTTCAATGCAATACATTTCTTGTACAAGCACCTTTTTAGATGAAAGCCTGATAATTGATACTGCAAGAACAGAACTTGTAAGAAGAATCATTCCCTTTGGAATCATACCGACAAGCGACGCAACAGTGCTGATTACAGCAGACTGCAATGTTGCATCGGGCAAGGTAAATTGTCGAATAAAAAATGCAATGCCGATTGGAAAAAGTACAAATGTACAGATTTTGATAATGAAATTGAATGACTCCATAATCTGAGAATTTACTTTTTTAATATATTTGGCTTCGTTATTTATCTTAGCGGCATAGCAATCGGCTCCGACCTTTACAGCCTGAGCATAGCATTTTCCTGCCGCAATAAAACTGCCAGAGAGCAGTTCATCTCCGACATTTTTTTCAATGAGATTTGACTCGCCTGTAAGCAAACTTTCGTTGACTCTGCAGTTGCCGTCGCATACAATGCAGTCGGCAGGAATCTGGCTTCCTCTTGAAAGCACAAGAATATCGTCAAGGACAATCTCATCTTTACTTATTTCTGCAATTTTACCGTTTCTGAGAACATTGATTTTTTTCTCAGACAAAATAGTCAGCTTGTCAACGCTTATTTTGGAACGAATTTCCTGAACTATACCTATAATTATATTTGCGATAACAACACCGATAAAAAGCATATTCTTGTGTGAACCCACAAAAATCAATGCCGCAAGCAAAATTACATTTATAAGATTGAAAAGCGTAAAAATGTTATCACAAAATATTCTTTTGATTGATTTGGTTTTAATATTAGTTGAAATATTTACCTTTCCTTCATCTATACGCTTTTGAACTTCGGAATCGGTAAGACCGACAAGGTTAGAATTTATGTTTTCCATATATACCTCATAATAAGAAAATGATATAATTTCAGAAAATAATTTACAATGCACGGCTGTTTATCGCCTTTTCAGAAAATCCTCTGCCAGTAACATTTTTAATATTTTCATCAACGCACTAATCTATATTATAAATGCAAATCATAATAAAGGCAACGGAAAGAAGGTGAATTTTTTGCGAAAATTTAAAGAAATTATATCAGTTGCCCTGATTTTCACATTATTATTTACTGTTTCGACTTTTTCGCCTTATGCCGCTGATGATAAAAATGAGGTTTACATTGGCGGTGAGGCTTTCGGAGTTAAATTTTATGCTAACGGAGCAATGATAATCAAGCTTGAAAGCTACTACGACGGTGAAAAATATGTTTGCCCCGCAAAAGACGGCGGACTTAAAGTAAACGATATTATAAAGAAAGTAAATAATACAAAAATCAGCACAAATGAAGAATTAAAGTCTGAAATTGAAAAATCAAACGGCAATGAAATTACTGTTGAAATTGATAGAAACGGCAAAACCGAAAACAAAACCGTTTTGCCGATTAAAAATACCGTGGGAGTATATCTCCTCGGTGCGTGGGTTCGTGACAGCTGTGCAGGCATTGGAACTATAACCTATTATAATGACAGCAATAATTATTTTGCCGCACTCGGTCATGGAATATGCGACTGTGACACGGCTGCTTTGTTACCGTTAAAATCGGGAGAAGCGGTTCGGGCTGAAATCAGCGGCATTGAAAAAAGCGTCTGCGGTAAAGCCGGCAGTTTCTGCGGATATTTTACCGATGATAAGTTTGGTAATTTGAGCGTAAACTCCCCTTTAGGAATTTTCGGAGATTTAACGAGTGAAAATTATAAAAGAAACAAGAAATATCTGATTGCAAATGACGATGAGGTAAAAACAGGAAAGGCTGTTATGGTAACAACGCCTGTCGGAGATATGCCGCAGGAATATGATATTGAAATCAAAAGAATATGCAACCGTGATATGACATCAAATGAAAATTTTGTCATAAAAATAACCGACAGCAGATTGCTCAAAAATTGCGGCGGTATTGTACAGGGTATGAGCGGTAGTCCGATAGTTCAAAACGGTAAAATTATTGGTGCTGTTACCCATGTTTTTCTGAATAATCCAAAAGAGGGTTACGGTGTATTTGCACAATATATGGCAAATCGCTACAATAATCAACACTAAATATATGATCGTTTGTTCATTTTTGATTTACTAACGCAAAATATAAAACTTTTTTCTCAATTTTTCAAAAAAGTTTTATGGAAGGTATTGCCAACTTTACCATTTTGTGGTAATATTAGTACAACAAAAATTACTGGGGGAAATCACAATGAACAACAAAATAAAACTAATCGTAACCGATGACGCTTCTGAATTTACGCAGGAAAATCTTAATATCTTACAAAGTAAGAATATTTCCGTTATTTTCTGTGCAAAAGACGGAGAAGAATTGTGCGATAAAATTAAAAGAGAAAGCCCTGATGTTGTACTGATGGATTCATTTATGACAAGGCTTGACGCAATCGGTGTTATGAGAAGCATTACACGAGAAAGCACGAAAGTGCCTGTATTTATGGTGTATTCGTCATTTCACAGCACTGTTCTTGAGCGTGAAATTATGAATTCGGGCGCATCATATTTTGTGTTGAAGCCGTATAACATTTCCGAATTAAGCACCATTATCAGCGATTTATCAGATTTGAGCAAGAAAAACAATTTTGGCAAAGGCAGAGTTATCGACGCTTTCGGAATTGAAATGAAAGTGACCGATATTCTCCATGAAATAGGAGTTCCGGCTCACATCAAAGGCTATCACTATCTGCGTGATTCAATCATTATGTCTGTTGAGCATCCCGAAATTATCAATGCCGTGACAAAACAGCTCTATCCGTCGGTTGCCAAAAAGTACGAAACAACTTCTTCACGGGTTGAAAGAGCTATAAGACACGCAATTGAGGTTGCATGGGATCGAGGTGACATTGATGTTCTGAACTCATATTTCGGATATACAATTCACAACGACAGAGGTAAGCCCACAAACAGCGAATTCATTGCCATGATTTCTGACAAATTAAGACTGCAGATTAAAAATGCAGGCTGAAAAAAGAGCCGCTCGTTAAGAGTGGCTCTTAATATATTATTTAGTTTTGCCGATATCGTGTCTGTAATGAGCGCCTTCAAAGGAAATTTTTTCTACTGCTGCATATGCCTTTTCAAGTGCCTCATCAAGTGTATCCGCTGTTGCAGTAACACCGAGAACTCGACCGCCGTTTGTATAGAACTTTCCGTTTTCGTACTTAGTGCCGGCATGATAAACGATTGCACCATCGACACCGCCGTTATCATTAAGACCGAACATCTCTATACCCTTTTTGTATGAAACAGGATATCCGCCGCTTGCCATAACAACACAAGCCGCAGCACCGTTGTCCCATTCAATGTCAAGATCGGAAAGCTTTTCGTCAATAACAGCCTCGCAGATATCTACAAGGTCAGTTTTAAGTCTTGGAAGAACAACCTGAGCCTCAGGATCGCCGAAACGGGCATTGTATTCAATAACCTTTGGACCGTTCGGTGTAATCATAAGTCCAAAGTACAGACAACCCTTAAAAGGTCTGCCCTCTTTATTCATCGCCTCAATTGTAGGGATAAAGATTGTATCCATACATTCCTTGGCAATCTCGTCTGTATAATACGGGTTCGGGCTGATTGTGCCCATACCGCCTGTGTTAAGACCTTCGTCATTATCAAAAGCACGCTTGTGGTCTTTTGAGCTGACCATAGGTTTTACGCACTTGCCGTCTGTAAATGCAAGAACAGAAACCTCGGGACCTGTAAGAAACTCTTCTATAACAATATTGTTACCTGAGTCACCAAACTTCTTGTCCTCCATAATTTCTTTGACTGCTTCAATTGCCTCATCAACAGATTGAGCAATAATTACACCCTTGCCGAGTGCAAGACCGTCAGCCTTTACAACAACGGGAGCGGTATTTTCGTTCTTTATATAGTCAATTGCTTTCTGAGCGTCATTGAATACTTCATACTTTGCAGTAGGTATGCCGTATTTCTTCATAAGATTTTTTGAGAAAACCTTTGACGCTTCAATAATAGCGGCATTTGCATTAGGACCGAATGCTCTGATTCCAGCCTCCTGCATAGCGTCAACCATACCGTCAGCAAGCGGATCATCAGGAGCTACAAAAACGAGGTCAATTGCATTGTCCTTTGCAAACTTAACCATATTTTCTTTATCCATAACTCCGATATTAACAAGCTCGGCATCTCTTGAAATACCGCCGTTGCCGGGAGCGCAATAAAGCTTTGTGCATTTAGGACTTTCAAGAAGCTTTTTAATTAAAGCGTGCTCTCTGCCGCCCGAACCAATCATTAAAATTTTCATAACTGCACCTCTATCAGTGATGGAAAAGACGAATACCCGTAAATGACATTGTCATATTGTACTTATTGCAGGTTTCAATAACATTATCATCACGAATTGAACCGCCGGGCTGTGCAACAAACTTAACGCCTGAACGCTTTGCTCTTTCAATGTTGTCACCGAATGGGAAGAATGCGTCAGAACCGAGTGAAACACCGTCAAATGTTGCAAGCCAAGCCTTTTTCTCTTCCTTTGTAAGAGGTTCGGGCTTAGTTTTGAAGAACTGCTGCCATATACCGTCAGCAAGCACATCCTCATAATCATCAGAGATGTAAACATCAATAGTGTTATCTCTGTCAGGACGGCGGATGTTGTCAACAAACGGAAGGTTCATAACCTTCGGATGCTGTCTGAGATACCAGATATCAGCCTTATTGCCTGCAAGTCTTGTGCAGTGAATTCTTGACTGCTGACCTGCGCCTACACCGATTGCCTGACCGCCCTTTGCGTAGCAAACAGAATTAGACTGAGTATATTTAAGAGTAATAAGAGCAACAAGAAGGTCACGCTTAGCTTCCTCTGTAAAATTCTTATTATCTGTTACAATGTTCTGAAGGAGCATTTCTTCGTCAATTTTGAGTTCATTTCTGCCCTGTTCAAATGTAATGCCGAAAACATCCTTATGCTCAATAGGAGCAGGAACATAGTTCGGGTCGATTTTTACGACATTATAGTTGCCTTTCTTTTTTGACTTGAGGACTTCAAGAGCCTCGGGAGTATAGTCAGGAGCAATAATACCGTCAGAAACCTCTCTCTTGAGGAGGATTGCAGTCTGAACATCGCAAGTATCGGAAAGAGCCACCCAGTCACCGTATGACGACATTCTGTCTGCACCTCTTGCCATTGCATATGCGCTTGCAATCGGAGAAAGCTCAAGGTCATCTACAAAGTAGATTTTCTTGAGTGTGTCAGAAAGCTCAGTTGCAACTGCCGCACCGGCAGGACTTACATGCTTGAATGATGCAGCTGCAGGAAGACCTGTTGCCGCTTTGAGTTCCTTTACGAGCTGCCATGAGTTAAATGCATCAAGAAAGTTGATGTAACCGGGTTTGCCGTTGAGAACCTCAACAGGAAGATCTTTGCCGTCCTGCATGAAAATTCTCGAAGGCTTCTGATTCGGGTTACAGCCATATTTTAAAGCAAGTTCGTTCATTGGATTCATCCTTTCCGAAAAATAAATTAGTTGTTTTTATTGATAATTCTTGACTCTGCCTTATTTGAAGCAATGTCAATATAGCGTACAAAAAGTGAAACCTTGTTATCCTCATTGAGAGAATTCCAGATTTTATCGGCAAATGTGTCAATATCATCGTTACCGATTTCTACGAGTGTAGGTTCACCCTCAAAGCTCGGAAGCGGATTGCCGTCACTCATATATGTGTGAATGAATCTGCCAAGACCGTTTATCGGCTTGTCATATGTAAATGTGTATCTTTCGCAACAATCGGGATTGCCGTCTGCACTTTTGAGAATTGACATTGCATAGTTCATCTTGCCGTTTTCACACTCAACGATACCTGAAATTCGTGGAGTGTAGTTAGGACCGTCAGGCTCAAATTCCCTTGTTGTGAGTGACTGTTCAAATGTCTGACCTTCATTCATAAGGTCATAAACAGTATCTGTCTGGTCACCGTTAGTAACGATAGTTTTGTTGCCGAGAACTCTTACGGGAGAATAGATGATAAGTGACGGATCAACAAGCTTTGACGGATCAAAAGCCTGAGTTTTGATGCCGTCCTCGGTTTCTGCAAACACTCTGTTTCTGCTGTTTTCGCTTCTGCCCATAATGAAGTATGCAATAACAGCCTTTGAGCCGTCTGCACTTTTGCCGATTACAATGCCTCTGCCCGGATATGAAGTTGAAGCAATGTCATTGTAAAGTGATACAGGTTTCATATTTTTCCTCCGTTAGTCAAGAATTTCGGTTTTATTGTCTTTTACTATAATTTTATCTTCGCAGAAAAGCGAAACCGCCCTTGGAAGAATCTTCCATTCAGCCTGTTCCATAACTCTTTTCTGAAGAATTTCGGGTGTGTCACCGTTCTGAATTTCAACGGCTTTCTGAATGATAATGGGACCGCCGTCGCACACTTCGTTTACAAAATGTGCGGTAGCACCCGTTACCTTGACGCCTCTGTTAAGAGCCTCCTCATGAACTCTGAGTCCGTAATAGCCCTCGCCGCAGAATGACGGAATAAGCGACGGATGGATATTGATTATTCTGTTTTCAAAAGCAGAAATAAACTGCTTTCCGAGAATAGTCATAAATCCCGCAAGAACAACAAGGTCAACATCCTTGGATTTCAAAAGCTCGGTTACAGCAGAATCATACTCATCAAATTCGTCATAGTCTTTTCTTCTAATAACCTCAGTTGCAATCGAATTGTTTTTTGCTCTTTCAAGTGCATAAGCGTTTGGATTTGAGGACACAACAAGAGAGATTTTTCCGTTTTTAATCTCTCCCCTGTTCTGAGCGTCAATAAGCGCCTGAAGATTTGTGCCGCCGCCCGACACAAGAACTGCAATATTTTTCATTATTCAAACACTACTCCGTCATTACCGCTGATTACTTCACCGAGTACAACAGCGTCTTCACCGTTAGCCGCAAGAACCTCAAGAGCCTTGTCTGCATCTTCCTTGGCAACGGCGATTATCATACCTACACCCATATTGAATGTGTTGAACATATCGTGCTCGGGGATATTACCTACTCTCTGCATAAGCTTGAAAATAGGAAGAACAGGAATATTGTCCTTTTTGATTTTGGCTGAAAGACCGTCTGTAAGCATACGGGGAATGTTTTCATAGAAACCGCCGCCCGTGATGTGTGAAACAGCCTTTACATCAACCTTATCCATAAGAGCGAGAAGAGGTTTTACATAAATTTTTGTTGGAGTGAGCAATGTTTCACCGAGAGTTTTGTCAAGCTCAGGATACTCGGCATTGATTGTTTCCTCGTTGATATCAAAGATTTTTCTGACAAGTGAAAAACCGTTTGAGTGAACACCCGAAGAACGGAGTCCTAAAAGTACATCACCCTCACAAAGCTTTGAACCGTCAATCATCTTCGGCTTGTCTGCAATACCAACGCTGAAACCTGCAACATCATATTCATCAACAGGCATAAGACCCGGATGCTCTGCAGTTTCACCGCCGATAAGAGCACAACCGGACTGAACACAGCCTTCTGCAATGCCTGATACAATTTCAGCTACCTTTTCGGGATAGTTCTTGCCGATTGCGATATAATCGAGGAAGAAAAGAGGTTTTGCTCCACAGCAAATTACATCGTTTACGCACATTGCAACTGCGTCAATACCGATTGTGTCATGCTTGTCAAGAAGAAAAGCAAGCTTGATTTTTGTACCTACACCGTCAGTACCGCTGACAAGTACAGGCTCTTCCATATCTTTGAAATCAGGGGCAAAAAGTCCGCCGAAACCGCCGATGCCTGAAATAACACCGTCAATTTTTGTGCGTGCCACATGCTTTTTCATAAGCTCTACAGACTTATAGCCTGCTGTTACATCAACACCTGCCGCTTTGTAGCTTTCGGAAAAGCTGTTGTTCATTGTAATCACTCCGTCACTTTCTGTTAATTTTTTTAGCGTATTTATCTACAAAGATTGTTCTCGGAATTTCAGCGTCATAGCTGCCCGTGAAACAACCGTCACAGAATTCTATATTTGCACCCTCAGCAATTTTTCTGAGACTGTTTATACTGAGATAACCAAGTGAATCTGCACCGATATATTCACAGATTTCACTTGTTGTCAACTTGTTTGCAATAAGACTTTCTTTATCGTGAATGTCCACACCAAAGTAGCACGGACATACAAACGGCGGCGAGCTGATGAGCATATGCACCTCGGCAGCTCCTGCCTCACGCATAAGACGAACAATATGCTTTGAGGTTTCACCTCTGACGATTGAGTCATCAATAATAACAACTCTCTTGCCTTTAACATTAGCCTTCAAAGCGGTAAGTCTTGTTCTGAGAAGTCTTTCCTTTTTATCTTTACCCGAGCCTACTGTTCTGCCGATATATTTATTTTTGACAAAACCTGTGCTGAACGGGATACCCGAAGCCTTTGCATAACCCTGTGCGGCAATAAGTCCCGAATCGGGAACACCGCACACCATATCCGCCTCAATCGGGAACTCGTCATAAAGAAGTTCACCGGCTTTGAATCTTGCATTATGTACGCAGACACCGTTGATTACGCTGTCCGGTCTTGCGATATAGACATATTCAAAAAGGCAGAATGATGTTTTATCGGGCAAAAGCTTTAATTTGTAGCTGTGAAAGCCTTCTTCGTCAACTACTACCATTTCACCCGGCTCAACATCACGGACAAATTCACCGCCGAGACTGTCGATAACACAGCTTTCGGAAGTGAAAATCCAGCTGTTTTTGAGTTTGCCGATACAGAGCGGACGAAATCCGTGCATATCACGAAAGCCGATAAGACGGCTCGGTGCGCAAATTACAGTTGAGTAAGCGCCCTTGAGCTTTCTCATTGAAGAAAGAACAGCATCTTCAAGCGTGTCTGTTACACATCTTTCGGTTGCGATAACATAAGCCATAATTTCAGCATTAGAATTGGACTGAAAAACGGCGCCGCCTGTTTCAAGCTCCTGCCTTATTTCATTGAAGTTTGTAATTGAGCCGTTGTTTGCAATACCGATTGAACCCTGAATATATCGCATAACAAGCGGCTGGTTAGATGCACGGTCGAGTGATTCCGATGAAGTATAACGGACATGACCGACTGCAATTTTACCGTTTGGAAGTTTTTCAAGTGCTTTGGGCGTAAAAATCTCGGACACCATACCGAGTTCCTTGACAGTTGTAAATTCACCGTCTTTATTCACGGTGATACCTGCACTCTGCTGTCCCCTGTGCTGAAGGCTGAAGAGTGCGTCATTTGCGGCGGCAACAACATTGATATCGTCATCATTACGGTAAATACCGAACACACCGCACTCGTCATTTACTTTGTCAAGTTTTGTGTCAATATCTACATAGTTCTTAATCAAAGCTCTGCCACCTTAGCCTGCATTGCCTTGTCTTTTTCGGCAACGCCTTTTTCCATATCAGCTTTCATATTTTCAAGCTTCTCTGCAAGAGAATCGTCGGAAAGTGCGAGCATTTCAACGGCAAGAATTGCAGCGTTAGCCGCACCGTCAACTGCTACTGTTGCAACCGGAATTCCTGTAGGCATCATAACTGTTGCGAGAAGAGCATCCATACCGTCAAGCTGAGCCGACTTACATGGGATTCCTATCACAGGAAGGGTTGTTTTTGCCGCAAGAACACCTGCGAGATGTGCCGCCATACCTGCTGCGGCAATGATTACGCCAAAACCGTTCTTTTTAGCCTCTGCCGAAAACTTAATTGCCGCATCGGGAGTACGGTGTGCGCTCATTACATGAACCTCATACTCTACGCCAAATTCTTTGAGTTTACTGACAGCCTTTGATACTACGGGAAAATCACTGTCGGAGCCCATAATAATTGCAACCTTTTTCATAATTACTCATAGCCTTTCCGCCCACTTGATAAATTGCCGCAAAAACCGTGCCGTGGGCAGACAAAGTCAGGACAAATATGCCAATTTATGCTTTGAATCGACATAAATAAAGCATTACTAATTAATTATATAAAAAAATCGGTTAAAATTCAATAGTCAGGCGAAATTATTTTTAAAATACCGCCAAAAAGCAAAAAGTGACTGTGCAAAGCATAGCCACTTCAAGATATCAATCAATATCGGAAACATCTTTTCCTTGTTCGATTTTTGTGCCTTTATCGGGATCTGTAGCATTAAGATACGGTCTTTCATTGGAAATTACGCCCTCGGTTGTAACTCCCGCCTCTGCAGCCTTTTTCATACCCGGAAAAAGAAATTCCATCTTTTTGTTATCGAATTTTTCATCGAGATATTCTTCAAAGCTGTTTGACGCAGGTACTCCCTCTGTTCTCTGAGTCCATCTTGCCGTAGCTGTTACGGACATAAAGCCGTTGAATGCCATGAATACAATCAGAAATGTTGTAATAATTGCACCTGCTCTTTTAGGAATTTTTTCAATAAGCTTTGCTGTCCACGGATACAGATAACGCACCCAGACAAGACCGAGGAATCCCCAGATAAGGGCATACATAAGATTAGTTCTGCCGTCAAGGTTAAACGGAGTGTCACTGTAGTCCCATGAAACCGTGCCGAACATCTGCTCCTGCAACCATGAACAGAAATACTCAAAACCTGCTCCGACAAAAGCACTTATCACAAAAACAAGCGTATCATTAAGCTTGTAAAGCTTATACAAAGCGGCTGTCAGAAAACACGCACCGCCGCCGTAAACAGGAATAAACGGACCGTAAACCATACCGACACGCATTTCAAAATGTCCGTCAACGCAGAACGCCCATATTGTTTCGAGAATCGTGCCGATGAAAGAACCGATCACAAACAGATAAAAAAGCTTCGTAAAACAGAATCCGTAAGCAAACGGCTTGTCATCTTTGCTTTCAAAGGTTTGTGTATATTCTTTCATATTATCCTGCTTAATCTCCTCAATTTTAGCATTAATTTGCTTTACATAAGCCATATGAGTGAGATCGGGATAAGCGTGTGCAAGTCTTTTTCTTAAAATATTCTCTGTAAAAAGTCGGTTATAGTTTTCTTCAAGTTCCTGAATTTCAACCTCTGTTGCGCCTTTATCCATAAGCTCGGAAGAATTTTTAAGCTTTGCAATTCTTCTGAGCAGACGGATTGTTGTTATCATTGAAAAAACATAATCAATTACAATAATTCCGCAGAAGCAAAGAACAAGAATAAGACTTACCCAGAAAGGAATTGCTTCAACGGCTGTGCGAAGCACCGGAATTATCAATCCGACAAGCAGCATACCGAGCAATCCGAGAAAAAGTGCATAAGGAAAAGTTATATAATTGCCTATGCTGAATTTCGAGGAAGAAAAATCCCATGGCTTGAATTTGAGAGTTTTTTCTACAAGCACACCGACCACAACCATAAGTGCAGATAATATCAGAGTTGAACCGATGAATAAAATCAGCTTGCTGTTTTCAAACGGTTTTAGTGCTGTATAACAAATAACCGCCGAAAATCCGTACATAGGGCAAAACGGTGATGTCAGAAAACCGTTGTTACTGAATTTTTTCTCAAGAAGAAGCGAACGAAAACTGCTCGCCACCCAGCCAAAAAACGAGAAAATTACGAAGTACCACAACAGGTCGAGTAAAAATTGCATTTCCAATCCCCCACAATTTTATGCAACAAATCGGACACAGAATTCTGTGCCCGAAAAATTGCCGTAAATTTCACATTCTTTATGCCTTTGGCACATCATCTTTCCAGAGTTCTTTAATTGCGGTAACATGACCCGCAAGTCCCTGAATATCTGAAGGAATGATAATCTTTGTAGCCTTGCCGTCAGCGGCTTTACCGAATGCCTCAAGCGATTTAAGCTGAATAATTCTATCGGTAGGAGAAGCCTCATTGAGCATTTTAAGTGCATCGGCATTAGCTTTCTGGACTGTGAGAATAGCCTCAGCTTCACCCTGTGCCTCACGGATTTTCTGCTCCTTAACAGCGTCGGCTTTAAGAATTGCAGATTCCTTCATACCCTCTGCAACGAGAATCTGACTGCGTTTTTCACCCTCTGCATCAAGAATTCTTGCACGGCGCTCACGCTCTGCCTTCATCTGCTTTTCCATCGCATCCTGAATTTCACGGGGCGGAAGAATGTTTTTAAGCTCGACACGGATTACCTTAATGCCCCATGCGTCGGTTGCCTCGTCAAGAATCACTCTGATTTTACCGTTGATTGTATCACGGGATGTGAGTGTGTTATCAAGCTCAAGATCACCGATGATATTACGCAATGTTGTTGCAGTAAGATTTTCAATAGCGCTGAGCGGTCTTTCTACACCGTAAGTATAAAGCTTTGGATCGGTAATTTCAAAATACACAACCGTGTCAATCTGCATCGTAACGTTATCTCTTGTGATCACGGGTTGTGGAGGAAAGTCGATTACTTGCTCTTTTAGTGAAACTTTCTTTGAAATTTTGTCGATAAACGGAATTTTTACATGAAGTCCTGTTGACCATGTTACATGATATGTTCCGAGTCTTTCAATTACATATGCGTGTGCCTGCGGTACTACCTTGACATTGCTTACGATTACTATAAGCAGGATTAAAAGGATGATACCTAAAATAATAAGTCCTAACATTATTTACCTCTCATTCTGTTACGGGTTCTACTATGAGCTTTACGCCCTCGATTGCAAGAACCTTAACTTTTGTTCCTTTTAAAAGCGGTGCTTTGTCGGACTTTACCGTCCAAGTTTCCGCACCAACTTTTGCCTGTGCTGTTTTGTCAATATCGGTTAAATCTGTGAGCATAAATCCGACTTGACCGATGTGGCGGTCTGCGTTTGTTCCCATTGTTTTATTACGCTTTTTAAAGTGTTTTACAAGCGGTCGTGTCACAATAAGCGAAACAAGTGACACAACAAGGAACACCGCCGACTGGATTGTTATGTCGCTTGTGAATATAGTTGTTATTGCGGCACAAACCGAGCCGAGAACGAACCATATTGACACAAGCTGTGTTGTAAAGCCTTCGCAAAGCAACATAAATATCGCAAAGCCTATCCACACTATCGGCATATATTGCTCCATAGGGCTGTCACCCTCCTTTTCGCATAATTTTAACACAATATTATATATTAGTCAAACTATTTTATTGCTATTTTATGCGTTTTCTATCGGACATTTTCATCATTTAAAACAGTCTGTCATATATTATGTTTTGAGGTTTACTTGTATTCTATTCAAGCATTAAAAGGAGGCTCTTTCGAGCCTCCTTACCGCAAATGTTCTACCCTATTCCGACTGATACTTTGTCTGAATGTAACTTAAAATAGTTTTTAACAAATTATATTACTTTTTTTGACTTTTGATTTGTTTTTGAAACTTCATCCAAACCTATAAAGTACATACCTTTTCTTTTTGTTTTTTCAAGATGGATTTTTTTTGAATCAACAATCAAATCCGTATAGGAATTATTTTCAGGTTCGATAAAACAGAATATTCTGAATTTACCGAAAGTTACGGTTTTGTTGGCTTTATGTGCAGAATCGGAATATGCGAGAATATTTGTTTCTCTATTCGGAACTGCTACAAAAAGAACCTGTTCGCCGGCTTTCCTATCCTTTACTTTACAAATTCTGATAAAGGTATATTCGCATGAATAAGTATCGTCCGAAAATTCAATGTGTTCAAATGCAGTATATTCGGCATTTCGGTTAATCATAGAAACCCTATCGTTTCGCTTTGTATAAATTGCAGGAGAAATTTTTTTAGTTCCTTCATCAAGCATAAGTACAAACTTACTATTTGGTAAATCTATTAAAGTATCATATACAAAATGTTTAATTACAGTAAGTCTTTTTTTTGAGATAGATATTTCTGACTCAATAGACTTATAATAAAGTGAATTAATAAACTCTTTTAACAAGAAACACAAAAGCAAATACAATCCATACGGGATAAGAAATGTAAAATCTAAAAGAGAACCATTAACATGATTAACACTTGCAACTAAAGTAATAACATATTTCATACTTCTACCTTTTATCAGTAATATGATGGACTGCTACACTGATCGCTACCCTTTCCTATTGGACGACCACAACCTCTGCACTCCTTTTGCTTCGGTTTTGGAACGGGAGCAGGAACAGGGTGAGGTTTCTTAGTAGTGGTTACAACAGAACTACCTACATCGTATATATTACTAGCTATATTAACTGTATTTGAGCGATTATATGCATCAGAAATAGAAGTATTTTCATAACGACTTCCGCTCAAATTTCCACCTGATGCAATAGAAAAACCAACACTTACTAAACCATTAACAGCAGCTTCACCTAACGAAAGTTCAAAATCATCACCATGACAAGCACTATTAACCATTGATCCCCAAAAGCTCACACCACCTTTAAGGGCAGAGCTAGCCATAACACCTAGTCCCAACAAATCAATGCCTCCAAGCACTGCGCCAGTTAAACCGCTTATTACAGCTGAACCCCAATCTATGTTAGAAAATCCTACGCCGGAAAGAAGTTGTCCGGCAACATTACAAATCAATCCTGCTCCAAATCCAAAAACAACGCTTTCCAAGAAGAATGTGCCTGTTGAATCAGAAAAAGATGTTGGATTATTACCACAATAGGCAAAAGTATTTGCCTCTAAAATAGATGTACCTGACTGAAAATAACCGTCGGCATTGATAAAACGGTGGGTTATTGGGTCATAGTAACGGCTCATCAGGTAGTAAAGACCTGTTTCTGTGTCCTGATAATAGCCTCTGTAACGGAACGGATTCAGGTTACCGATATGGTTCGGATTTGTGATTGCATTTCCGTTGTTATCGGTTATAGAAATCACATTGCCCCAAGCGTCATATTCATAGTGTGCTTTAAGTTCGCCTGCTCCGTTATAAATTCCGACAATATCACCACGGGAATTATGTGTGTAGTAGTATGAATACTCGGTACCACCGTCAGTCAGGGTGTATCTGACATTATACAAAATTCCGTTTGCATCGTATGAATAATAGAACTTTGCATCGCCACGGGTTTCATATAATAGCTGACCGTTAAGGTACGCATATGTGTATTTTACACCATTTACGGTTTTAGTTGTACGAACACTGTCACTGTCATAGCCATAGCTTATGCTTGTATCACCATTTGTAAGTGTTGCAAGCTGTCTGCCGTTTTTCCATGTCATTGACATTCCGTCACGATATGTAAGCGGATTACCGATTTCATCGTAGGTTATGTTCTGACCGTTATATGATGTAAGAACATCTCCCCAATTTGAATTGTTATATTCATACGCATTGCTTGTTGTACCGTTTGAATCGGTAACGGTTTCAGATATAAGGTTACCGCCTGCATCGTAAGTATAGTTATAAACTTTGCCGTTCAGCTTATCATCTACGCTAACAAGCTGATTCATCATATCGTAACCGTAATGATACTGTAAAACTCCGTCTTTGGTAACATCGGTAATATTACTGTGTGCATCATACTTTTTGGGGTCAAAGGAGGCTCTTTCGAGCCTCCTTACAGCAAATGTTCTACCCTTACAATTTCACTATTTAATTGGTTAACAAATCAACCAACTATTCGTTATAAACAATTTTTTCAATGAATACGCCTAATATATCTAATTAAAAAAAATCAGAATGAAATTGTGGATTAAGGTTATTAAATCCTGAAAGCACATCTGCCAAGCTTATATCTATATTCATGCAAAACAAATTATAAACAGCTACGCCTATTCCACTCAGCAACAAAAAAATGCTAAAACATTTAAAATATCGCACAAAATATTGACTGTAATTTTTAGATCTACTTAAAGAATTGCTTTTTAATGCAAAATTCATATTTTTATTCTTTAAGATTGAAGACAAATACAATAGACTTTTTGATGTAAAAGAAAATAAGAATAGCGTGCCAATGCTATTTTGAATGCCAAAACTATTAGCAAAACCTAGGAAAGGTAAATTATAAAAAGTATAAAACACTATAAAAAAAGCAAATGTACCAACAGCGTTTGTAATTTTAACACCTTTTATTTTTAAGGAAAAAAGTTCGGATAATAGCACAGCACAAAGAGAGATAATCAAAATAGTAATTGATAATGGAGATATTTCTGTTGTTTTAAATATACACAATAAAAAAACAGCTAACATTCCGCAAAAAAGCGTAATAATATCAACAAAAAGAATTTTTTTCATCACTATCCCCATATTTCACAAAATCTATTACATATATAATCCAAATTCCAACCAAAACCTATAGTCGCACCAACACCAACATAATCTCCAATTGAAAAGCCAATTTTATGAGATGAACCAAAATTCTCATACTCATTGCCAGATCCATTTTCATAGAATTTAGTATCCTGTACTCCAAACAAGTCCCAACCGCACACACCTGCAGAAACTTCCACACTATCTGTCTTGCCAAATGAAAAGCCCTGTTCATCAAAATGGACACTTATAAGTGTATGTTTTCCCATAGCCTTTATGGAAAATATATCAGTTACATCAAAACCAAATCCAAAGCCGGCATCAAAATCGACTTCTAAACTACAAAATATAGCTCCAAAAGAATCTGCCACCTTATTCCAAGTGTTGTAGTCTTGTTTTTTTGTAGAAGATGTTGTATAAGAACTAATAACGAAACTGTGTGAGGTATTCGAGGGAGCATTTGATCCGTAACCCTTACAAACATTACAAAAACCCGGAACACCCGGAACTGATTCTTTAATCTTCCAAGTATGTCCAATGTATGTCCCTGCCGATGTGTAATTAGGAACTTTGCAGGTGCCTAATGGATCAACATTGAGAACTGGATTATTACCACAATAAGCAAAAGTATTAGCATCTAAAATGCTTCCGCCTGACTGGAAATAGCCATCTGCATTTATAAAGCGGTGGGTTATGGGGTCATAGTAACGGCTCATCAGGTAGTAAAGACCTGTTTCTGTGTCCTGATAATAGCCTCTGTAACGGAACGGATTCAGGTTACCGATATGGTTCGGATTTGTGATTGCATTTCCGTTGTTATCGGTTATAGAAATCACATTGCCCCAAGCGTCATATTCATAGTGTGCTTTAAGTTCGCCTGCTCCGTTATAAATTCCGACAATATCACCACGGGAATTATGTGTGTAGTAGTATGAATACTCGGTACCACCGTCAGTCAGGGTGTATCTGACATTATACAAAATTCCGTTTGCATCGTATGAATAATAGAACTTTGCATCGCCACGGGTTTCATATAATAGCTGACCGTTAAGGTACGCATATGTGTATTTTACACCATTTACGGTTTTAGTTGTACGAACACTGTCACTGTCATAGCCATAGCTTATGCTTGTATCACCATTTGTAAGTGTTGCAAGCTGTCTGCCGTTTTTCCATGTCATTGACATTCCGTCACGATATGTAAGCGGATTACCGATTTCATCGTAGGTTATGTTCTGACCGTTATATGATGTAAGAACATCTCCCCAATTTGAATTGTTATATTCATACGCATTGCTTGTTGTACCGTTTGAATCGGTAACGGTTTCAGATATAAGGTTACCGCCTGCATCGTAAGTATAGTTATAAACTTTGCCGTTCAGCTTATCATCTACGCTAACAAGCTGATTCATCATATCGTAACCGTAATGATACTGTAAAACTCCGTCTTTGGTAACATCGGTAATATTACTGCGAGCATCATACTTTTTGTGTCAAAGGAGGCTCTTTCGAGCCTCCTTTCAGCAAATGTTCTACCCAATATCAAAAATCAAGCGAACAACAACGTTATACAATATGTGCAAAATATCAAAAAAACTAATTTCAATTGCAGAAAAATAGATATTTTAAAATTCTTTCTTACAATTATTTCGACACCTCTATATTTTACAATCTGGCGATATTTTATTAAAGTTGCAAGCAGAAGGCATAAACTAAAAAGCACACAGAAAATAAAAATCCAAAAGCTAATTGCATAACTGTCGATAAAAACATACCTAATATATATAATTGATAAGACTCCTATACAGGAAAATATATAATTAGGAACGGTGTAACAAAAAATAGTTTTTTCAGTAAAATACTTTTCAAAAGGTGGAACGATTGAAATATTGGTTGCGTCATATGCTTCTCTAGAATCATACATTCGCTTTAAGCCTATAATGATTTGATATATTGCAAAAATAACTATTGAGTATATGTACTGTAACTCTTCACTTTCATAAAATTCGGCGACAGACAAATAAATATAATTTTGCAAATGCGAATCAGCCAGTATCCACAAAGACAATATTTGAGTTATACAATACCACAAGATTAAGCTCGTATAACACAACGGTCTTTTGCTTTGGTCATATTTTAACACATCATATTTTACAGTAAAAAATATGAGCAAAAAACTAATCAAGAGTAACAATATTGTTAAAACAATGCCAAACACATCTGTTGTTTTAATAGATTTATAGCATGGTAACATAAAGCTCAAAATACTAAAAATGTATAAATGAAAGCCACCAGTAATAATATTAACAACCATATTAACAACTGTAATCAAATAAGAAATCAAAAAAAGCAAAAGAGAAAGTAGATATACTTTCTTTTTTTTACACACCACACCACTTTCTTTCATTTTCACTACTCCATTTATTACTCCAATATGTCGATAAGGAAGTTGTTACTAAAGAAGCTGCCACTGAACATACCATACTTCCTCGCATAATTTTAACACAATATTATATATTAGTCAAACTATTTTATTGCTATTTTATGCGTTTTCTGTCAGATAAATTGTATGTGTCAAGTTTAGTTACTGCTTGTCGGTGTTTTTATGTTTATGAAGTTTTAATTCTGTCAAATTTAAAAGCACGGTTATAATACTAATCAAAAATATTATTGTCAGCCACAGTGACGCTGTAAATGTTCTTGAGAACAGATTTACAAGCATTTGATTTCCTGTTAGGCTTTGTGAATTTAGTGTTTGTGCATTATCGACAAGCACATTCAGGTAATTTGAAATGTCGAAAATGTTATCATTCGGTATATATTTTGAGGGGATAAAAATGCTGAAATCACAAATATTAAACACAATCAAAAGCACGGCAGGTATTCCTGCAAAAACAAGCACAAGTGCAACATATTTTAGCGGAATATTTTTTAGCGATTTCAGAAAGTAGTTTAATTTGAGATTTTCTTTTATCTCCTCAAAAAATTTTCTGCTGAACCTATACCACAACTTCAATGCAATAATGCTAAATCCGATAAATATTGCAAGGTATAAAATATGTTCAAATGACGAGAGCGTTTGGTTTTTATCATTCAGATTAACCGAATAATACTGCGGCAAATTCATTTGCTCAACCATTGCTCCTGTATATACCGAGTTATCGTAAACAATCATATCAACCGTTCTGTCACCATAATTTTCGGATGTTGTATATGGAACATACACTCTCTGTTTGTCATCAGCAGAAAACTTATTTATTAAGCTTTCGTTTTCGCATATCACACCGCAAATTGTATATTGATTTCCGTCAATGCAAATCTTTTTACCGACTGCATCTGTTGTAAAAAACAGTTTGAGAGCAAGAGAACTTCCGATTATTGCAACCTTATCTCTGTTATCTATGTTTTTGGACGAAATATTTTCGCCGTTAATTTCGGTCTTATAATCCGAAAACCAGTTTTCATTCACAAGTACCGTAGTTACGGTTTCTTCTTTAACTTTTGTTTCTTTACCCTCGGAACAAAAGGCTATGCCTTTGTCAGTAATCCGTTCAAACAGCTTTTCAAGTTCAGAAACCGTTTTTGGAGCAGTTTCGGAATTTTTATCATAAGTTAATTGAGTAACATCAGGCAATTGTCCTTTTGCATTTTCAATAATTATAATATTCGCAATAAAAACGCTCACAGTCAGCAACAGCAGTAACAGAAACGAAACAATTTTTCTTTTGCTCACACTGTTTCCTCCTCAATATAAACACTTGAACCGTTTTCTATACTCTTGGTTGTTTTATATACAACTTGACTGTCGCCAAAAAGTGAGTCCGATGTCACCTCGCAATACAGCTCGTCACTGTTACATATATCCACCGAAACCTCTTCAACTGTTGCATCACCGTTTTCGGTTTTATTTATAACAAATACTATCCCCGTATTGCCTGCCCCATCCACCGATGAAACAGGCAAAAGATAATGTGTTTTCATATCATTTGAACCTGCGGTATCGTCAATTACACCTGTTTGAACCGAAACCACTTTGACCTTTGGAAGAAGCATATTATTGATTGTTTTTGAAAAATATGTAAGTAATGCAATCACAATAAAAAATACAATTGAAAATTTCAACACTACGCTCTTTAGCTTATCTTTTTTCATAAAAGCCTCTCTCCTATCCCTTATCAGTTCCGACAAACGGCGAATCAATATCCCTGTGTCCGTAAAGATAAATAAGCAATGCAGGAATCATAAATATAACTCCGCAGGCAAATATTATGCCGTAATCCGAACTACCGACATCAGTAAGCGTTACGGAAAGCGGATACATACCCTCATTATCAAAATAAATCAGCGGTTGTTCAACTACATTCCAATTATCAATAAAGCAGAGCAACGCAAGTGTTATGAGTCCGCCCTTAATCTGCGGAAGAATAATATTAGTAAATATCTTCAAATATGACGCACCGTCAACTCTTGCCGCCTCAATTGCGGAATCGGGAATGTATTTTATACTTTGCCTCAAAAGACAAATTCCGAATGCAGAAAAAGTTCCGGGTAAAATTACCGCAAGAAAATTATTCAGCAAATTCATATTTTCAAGAATCATATAATCAGGAACAAGTGTTACCTGCAACGGCAAAATGAGCAAAATTATGTATATGAAAAACAGCTTGTCCCTGAACGGGAATTTCAATTTTGCAAAAGCAAAAGCCGCCAATGATGATACTGCAACCTGACCGATTACTGTCGGAAAAGTACAAACAACCGAATTCCAGAACTTTAACAAATACTCGGGTTTTCTGAAAAGAGTCTGATAAAACTGCTCCAAAGTTGCCATATTCGGAATCATATTGAGTTCTTTATATTTTCCGTCAGAAAAATTGAGCATCTCGCTTACCTGTGAACCTGTCATAAATGAACAAGCAAGCATATAAATGACAGGAAACAAAAACAGCACAGTTACAGCAATCAACAAAATATATTTTAGTATTTTCATAACCGTATCTTTCATAACAAACCTCTCAAGAATAGCTGTGTTTCCTTTCAAAGCAGAAGAAAATAAACAGCACAATAATTATAAACAGCGATAAGACAATTGATGCCGCCGACAATCTTGGATAGTTAAGATTGTAATAATTGTTGTTGATGAAATTCTGCAAAAAATACACATTGGTGTTTGGATAATCACCAAACAAAGCAAATACCTCACGGAAAATTTTAAATGAATAAATAAGCTCCATCAGAAAAACAAAAAATGTAGTTGGCGCAATCATAGGTATAGTAATTTTAGTTACAAGCTGATGTGATTTTGCACCGTCAAGCCTTGCGCTTTCGTAGAGAGATTGCGAAACATTGGCAATGCCTGCCGTAAAAAGAATCACACAAAATCCGCAGTACTTCCACACATAAATAAAAACGATCATCACCATAGACCATTCCGAATTAAAAAATTCAACAGTATTAAATCCAAGTGAATTAAGTAATCCGTTGATTGCACCGTAATCATCAAAAACTAATTGCCACACGCAAATCAGAGATGCAATCGGAACTACAACAGGAATAAGCAATGCACTTCTGAAAAAGGAAGATATTTTATTGAAAGAATTAAGAAACAACGCTATCAAAAACGAAATCACCATTAACAACGGTATCGCCGTAACTGTAAATATGCCCGTGTTTTTAAGTGCAAGCAAAAATGTGTTGTTTTGAAAAAGCTGTATGTAATTTTCTATTCCCACAAAAGTGTCGCCGACATACAGGCTTTTGGTAAAACAAATTATGTACGGCACAATATAGAACACCGCTATGCCTAAAAAAGACGGTAATATAAACAGGTATGCTGCTATATGTTCTTTTTGTTTTCTTGTTAATTTAGATTTTCTCATAATTTATTCCTACTCAGTTAAATAAATTTCCGTAGCAGCCGAGAGCTGACGAATAAACTTATCCTTTGATATACCCTTATTTATATAATTGTCAACAATGTCACCGATAACATTGTCATTATAATATGAATGTGACACATCTCGATACAAGGTGCAAGCGTTTACATTATCGGCAATGTCAATGTATGCTTTCATAAAATCGTTGTCAATCCCGATAATTTTATTGTTATCATCCGTTCTTGAGCCGGCAACAAGCTTAGCATTATCGTAAACAGACATATTCACAGGAAAACTCAAACTTCCTGATGCTGTTGCACCAATTTCTTGAATTTCATCACTAAGAGTATATTTTATAAACGCAAGTGCTTGCTCCTTTAGTTGTGTATTATTATTAATTGCATATCCAACCTGTATGTGTGCGGAATTAACATCTTTGTTTTTTGTCAATCCACGAAAAACTACAGGTGTTTCATTTATAGATTGATAATAAGAATAACTTCCTGCCATCAACGGAAATGACCGATTTATATACAATCCGTCAAACAATTCATTTGTATTGTTTTTTTGAGAAATCGTCAACATCTGCATCATTACATCTAAATTATCTTTAAATTCATCGGTATCAAAATACACAGCTTTATTTTCAAAATCAACATAGCTGTTTAAAAATCTGCAAAAGAGTTGCATTGGATAATCAAACCACAAAAAATCCGACAACTCATTAGATACAAATGAATAGCCTTCATCATTTAAAAAAAAATTTTCAAATACATCTGAAAAATTACTGTATGTCAAAGAAAAGCCGTTATTTTCTTTGATATCGAAATTTTTCAATCTTTCTTCTGTAGATACCAATACATCAACTCCATAAAACAGCGGTACAATATATAAACCGTTATCATAAACTCCTGCGTTGAGTATGTTAACGTTATAATCATCAAGATTTATTACATTTGAAGAATTATCATCTTTTAACAAATCATAAATATTCATTAATGAACGGCTTTCAATTAATTTTTCAAAAGGCAATTTTTGACTAAGTGAAATAATATCAGGTCCACTTCCTGCCATAATTTCAGTTGATATCTGCGTTGACATTTCTTGTTCAGAATCAAATTTAACTATCTCAACTTGGAAAGACGGATTATTGCTGTTTATGCAGTATTTATTGTATTTTTCTATAATCCAAGACAGAAAGTCTTCATCATTTAATGTGTAATAAACAAGATGATTTTGTTCGCTGTTATTTTTTATTGCACAACTTGAAAATGAAGTAATTATTATAACACTTAAAAGTATAGCTAGTATGACTTTAATAGATTCATGTGTTTTAAATAAAAAGCGTGTGAACATAATTATATTTTATCCTTATCCTATTCCGTTAAATAAATTTCCGTAGCAGCCGAGAGCTGACGAATAAACTTTTCTTTTGAAATATCTCCTTTTAAATATTTATCAACTATATCAACAATTACTGACGAGTTGTAATAGGTGGTTTTTAAATTTTTATAATTATATAAGGTACACCCGCTTATATCATCAATTATACCCAAATAATCTTTCCAAAATATTGAATCCACATTTTCTGAAAATTCTTTTTCTTCTTCATCAAATTCTCCGTCTTCGTTGTAATCCCACTCCTCGGCAGTTTCAACTTCAACAGCATAGTCAAAAGCTTTATTATTCACCGGCAACGATATTTCATTTGTGCCTGAAAATCCCTTATCGCTCCTACTTCCGCACCAATATTCTTGAACATCCTCGCTTAAACAATATTCAATAAATCTTAATGCCTTATCTTTTTTATCTGAATTTTGATTTATAGCTATTCCGCACTCAACATAAGCTGTTATTTTGTTCTCATAGCTAACATTTGGCAAAATAGCAGGAGTTTTGTTTTGTAAAAAAATATTGTAATAAGCTGTTTTTACACCTCCTATTGTACCGCCAAAAAGTAACTTAGGAGTAGACAATATACAACCATTGTTTTCTGAATTATATAAATTATAATATACATTCTCGTTGGTGTTATCATTATTTATCAACTTCTTAATATAATCTATATTTTCCAAAAAGCTATTGGTGTCAAAGTTTGTTGTTTTATTATCAAAATTTACATAGCTATCTATAAATGAATACAAAAGGCTATAGTTATCACTTTCATTTCCAAAAAGCGAACAGGAAACTTTTTCTTGTGAAAGTTGTCTAGATAATTCTTTATAGGAAAAATCAGAAAAATTTAAATCATGTTCTTTTAATTTTTCTTGAGTAGAAATAAATATATTGGGACAATAGAAAAAAGGCACAAAATACCGTTTTCTGTTAACTATTCCCGATTCCATTACTTTTGTGTTATAATCATTAAAGTCGATATTAGAACCATATGTATTTATAAGCTCGTCAACATCCGCAAATGCGTGATTTTCAATAAGTTTTTCAAATGGCAATGGTTGATCTAACGAAATAATATCCGGTCCATCGCCTGACATAAATTCCGTTGCCATTATTGTGTACATTTCTTCTAACGAATCATACTCTACAATTTCTATTTGATAGGACTCATCGTAATGCTTTTTACAATATTTATTGTACCTTTCAATAATATCGCAAATAGCATCCTCATTGTATGCACAATATGTAAGCTTTGAGGAATTGCTTGAAGCTGTGCTTTCACCACATCCGCTGAAAGCAAACACAGTAATAATAAATTGTAATGTTAAAATTATCGCAATTTTATTTTTCATAATGATTCGCCTTGTGATTTTTTATATGTCTTAACATAATTCTAAATTATTAATCTGTAGTCTATCTGAATTTTTATTATTTAAATCAACAATAATGCCCTACTTGTTAATTCATACGGATAAGTAGCGAAATTAATATGCACTGAGTTAAATTCACTTCATTAATAATTGAAAGTAACATATGAATCCTTTGCAGGGTCAAAAACTACTAAAGTATCACCCTTAACTTTAGTTATAACCACATAATGCAATAAGGAATCGTCAATTATCACGTGTGCAATTGCAGGCAAAGGCAATTTATTAGTTAACACACTTTTATCCGCTTCAACAACTTTTTGCTAAAAACCAAAATGTTCAATTACCTTTACAAGACCGTATGCACTAGTACCTTGTCGATCCGTACCTGCAATATCTCTAATTTTTGCATAACACTATTCATCTAAATAAATTTCAGTTTTTGATTTGAGCTCTTTAATAAATTTATTTTCATCTATTTCATCGGATAAAAATTTATCTACAATATCACCTATAACCTCTGTGTTATAATAATTATACAATCCATAAAGTCTATAGCTTTTTATGTTATCAACGTAATCCTTTGCATACATAAAATTAGCTTCTGAAATATTTGCAGTGTTATTAATATACTTTACCTCTTTTGCTTTATCAAATAATTTACTGTAAGATTCATTGTTGACGGGATATTCCCAGCCACTTCCGTAAGAGGTTGTCGGTAGATATTCCTCTATATTCGCTCCGCAAAAATCACTCTGCACCTTTTCCGATAACGCATACTCAATAAACTCAAGAGCTTTTTCTTTGTTGTCGGAATTATTGCTAATAAGAATTGCATCGGTTATAACACCCGTGGACTCACCGTCTTTATTCGGTGTATTCAAAATTATAGGCTCGTCATTATCATTTTCAATGTCTGCAATTTCATCATATAACGCAAATAATTCAATCTGACCGTTCGATGATAACATTGGCACTATGTTATCTTCATTTTTCTCATTACTGCTGTATAGTTCTTTTAGTGAGGTGACAGACTTTCTAAAGTCATCGCTATCGAAATCATATTTTTGAGAATAGAAGTCAACATTTTCATCTATTAAATTAAGAAAAACATTTTTATAATCCTCAACGCCGGAAAACAGAGCTTGATTATTATCATCATTATTAATATTTCCGCTCAATTCTTTGATGTTACCGTATGTTAAATCCGGTTGTTCGTTGTCTAAATATTTTGATAATTTGCTTGATGAGGAGAGTAAAATCTGAGGCTCAAATGTTACAGGAATAAAATATCTTTTTCCATCGTAAACACCCGCATCAAGAATATTAGAATTATAATCGGATAATTTCAATTTATCCTTGTCTTCGCTATTAGAAATAATATCGTCAATATTTGCAAATACACCCTGTTTAATAAGTTTTTCTGTTGATGATGATAATAGAGATAATTCACCAGATGTAATAATATCAGGACCTTTCCCTGCCATAAGCTCAGTTGTAAGTTGACTTGTCATTTTTTCAATATTATCAAACTCAACAATATTGATTCTATTTTGAACATTCTTACATTTTTCATTATATTGATATATTAAAATAGAAACTGGTGATACATACGGCTCATAATGATAATAAGTAATTGTATTCTTCTCTTTTTTGTCTGCTTCACATCCGACGCAGGTTAAAACAGAAAATATTAATACGACTGCTAATAAAATACTTACAAATTTTTTCATCAGCTTACTCCTCTGTATAATAATAATTTACTTTAAACAAAAGTTTATTGATACAACTATGTCAAAATTTACGGATAACATGTTAAAAGTATATAGTAAATGATGTTGCTATTTAATTATTATCCAAGAAATACAACACTTGAATTTCCTGTAACCTGATATTTTCCAGGGCCGTATTTATGACTATTTGCGTATGCTATTGCGGCCTTTGTGTGCGCACTTACTTTATCACACTTATAAGTATAAGACTTTTTATAGAACCCATAATTGTTACAACCAAGTACCAAAATGCAACCGCCATTTATATCTTCTGTACTTACTGGTTTAATAAAATTTGAAGTTTTGACATATTCATTTAGATTTATTTTTTTCATTGAAATTTCTCCTTTCACAATCATTCCTATATACTTTAACATACTTTCTAAAACAAAAAAATGTTTGAAACATTGCATAAGAACTCATTTATCGGTACAGAACACATATTTGTAAAATTGCCTTCATAAAATGAAACATATTTTTCATTAATATCAACTAGTAGTGCATAATGATATCCATTCGCTTTTGCTTTATTTAATAAGCATATTGCTGGTAAATTAACTTCCGTGATTTCAGATATGCTTTCAATTTGATATGACTCATCGTAATGCTTTGTACAATATTTATTGTACTTTTCAATAATATCGCAAATAGCATCCTCATAGTATGCACAATATGTAAGCTTTGAGGAATTGCTTGAAGCTGTACTTTCACCACATCCGCTGAAAGCAAACACAGTAATAATAAATTGTAATGTTAAAATTATCGCAATTTTATTTTTCATAATGATTCGCCTTGTGATTTTTTATATGTCTTAACATAATTCTAAATTATTAATCTGTAGTCTATCTGAATTTTTATTATTTAAATCAACAATAATGCCCTACTTGTTAATTCATACGGATAAGTAGCGAAATTAATATGCACTGAGTTAAATTCACTTCATTAATAATGGAAAGTAACATATGAACCCTTTGCAGCATTAATAGCCTGATTCTTATGGGTGTTGTAACTGCCACATTTATTTTTTCATGATTTTACCTCCGTAATCGGAATAAATTCTAATTTAACCTCAAACAACCAGTCATAGCATTTTTATTTTAAACAACAAACTGCTCTTACCACCTTTTTCTAAGTTCACAGGGATTTTAGGCATAAAAAAGACTAGAAAAAAATAACGCCCACATTTTCTGTGAGCGTTACTGTTGCAATATTGATTTCAGATACAAAATGCGGCATAGAGAGGAACAGTTTTTTTATTGTTCTCAAAGCCGAAGTTTTTGGCAGAGAGCTTGATTGCATAAGCGGGCTTGTAGGTGTCCATATAGACCTTCAAGCTCTTTGCTCTGGTGTTGTCGGCAGACTTGACCTCAATAGGAATAAGCTGACCGTCACGCTGAATGATAAAATCAATTTCAGCCCCACGCTCGGACTCCCAATAATAGGTGTGGTAGCCGTTAATGGAGAGCTGCACATTGACATAGTTTTCCGCCATACCGCCCTTGAAGTCGTTAATTTCCTCTACCATATAGAGAATATCATTGGCGGCTAAATCTTTCTTGGCACAAAGCAATCCTAAGTCGGACACATAAATCTTGAACGCATCAATATCACGGTAGTTTTCAAGCGGCTTTTTGATTTGCTCGACCTTGTAGACTTGTGACACGATACCGGACAGGCAAAGCCATTCAATCGCATTTTCAAATTCGGAAGCCCGTCCGCCTTTCTTAATCAGCTTATATTGGAAACGGGTATTCTTCTTTGAGAGCTGAACGGTAATGTTATCGTAGGCAAGTCTGGTTTTCTTGATTTCATTCAAGTTGTTATACTTGCTCATATCATTGAGATAGCTTGCAAGTATCGTGTCCTGCGTATGGCGGACAAGGATATAATCCTTTGTTTCGGCAAACTGCATCACGCACTCCGGCATACCGCCGACCACAAGATACTGACGGTAAAGTTGCATTGCAGCATCGTGTAAGGCAGACGGCAGGGGCGTATCGGTTTGGAAGCATTTTTTAATCTGCTCTACCAAATCGTCCTCACCGAGTGCCAACATAAATTCCTCCATATCCATAGGATAAAGCGTTTTCATATCGACCTTTCCTACGGGAAAAGAGAATTTTGCTCTGTTGACCGCAACACCGAGCAAGCTACCTGCAACGATGATGTGATAATCCGGAGCGTTCTCGCAAAAGTATTTGAGCGAAGTCAACGCCCTTTCGCAGAGCTGCACCTCGTCAAAGACTATCAGAGTTTTTTCCGTTACGATAGTTTGACCTGCGATATGAGATAAAATCGGTATGAGATAGTCGGGGCTGATGTTTTCCTCGAAGGTTTCGTTCAGCTTTGGATTGGTTTCAAAGTTGAAGTATGCCACATTTTCATAGTGAGTACGCCCGAACTCCAGAATGGAATAGGTCTTTCCGACCTGTCTTGCACCCTGTAAAATAAGGGGCTTGCGGTGTTCGCTTTCTTTCCACGCTTCCAAGAAGCCCATAATCTTTCTATACATAAGCAGTCCTCCTTAAAGGTACTGACCATAGTATAGCAGATATTCGTGTAAAAATCAATGATATTTCCTTTAATTTTCGCACTAATCAACACGATTATTTTTGCTGACCTCTCACGATACGACACGAACGCCGCAATTTCTGCATTTTATCCCTCTCCAAACTAAAAAATCAATGTCCAACACCAACATTCGTGATATAGCTAACCTGAAGGTCGGAGATATTAAGGAACTTGATTGAGCATGAAGTTTGCGAAGCCCACCGTCCTCATCAGTCATTCTTGCAACACAAAAAATAAGTTTATGAGAATTTTGGGCATAAAAAAAGAGCCCTATGGCTCAGATGTTAAAAATATTAAATAAGTAATTGTTATTGATTATCTTCAATTCTGCGATATTTCCTTTGTTTTCAAGATTTACAAGAAGGTATCGTTTTATTCACTCCATGCTGTGGAGGGAAGTCGATCACTTGCTCTTTTAATGAAACCTTTTTTGAAATTTTGTCGATGAACGGAATTTTTACATGCAAGCCTGTTGACCAAGTTACATGGTATGTTCCGAGTCTTTCAATTACATATGCGTGTGCCTGCGGTACTACTTTTACATTGCTTACGATTACTATAAGCAGGATTAAAAGGATAATTCCTAAAATAATAAGTCCTAACATTATTTACCTCTCATTCTGTTACGGGTTCTACT
>ENA-OPRS01000255-OPRS01000255.1-human-gut-metagenome-genome-assembly--contig:-NODE-255-length-36999-cov-4.838160_pt1 | contig 36999 bp, 23 predicted proteins | sample MGYA00241795_ERZ501881 | MGnify/ENA primary metagenome ERZ501881 (study PRJEB25962, sample SAMEA2042440) | human gut metagenome | biome: human gut; feature: human-associated habitat; material: faeces... | reverse complement strand
AGTCAAGTTTCTTAATATCAAATGCCATAGTCCTGGTAGCCAGAGAATAATCAATCTGGCGTTTTCCAGTAAGATGATATACTACATAATCTTCCATCAGGAATATGTATGCAGCTGCATCGTAAATCTCAGGCCTGTTTTTTTTGATCCACATCATTTTAGGAATACTGTACATCTGATGTGCTCGCAGACCGGTGATTCCGGCAAGTTCACGCGCACCGAACTTTTCTGTCAAGGCTTTACATTCTTCTTCTCCACGTGGGTCTGTATAAAGCATGGCTGTATGAAGTGGTTTACCATTTTCATCTGTCATAACAAAAGTTTCTCCGAAACTGGTCACACCGATTCCGGCAATGTCCGGATATTCTTTTGCCATTTCTGCGACTACTGCATACACCCCATCCATTATCGTAGATACATCTACTTCATGTCCGCTGACACTTCTGCGGACCGGATAATCTTTGTATGCTTTATTCAGATACCTGCCCTGTTCATCAAACACCGTACATTTACAACCGGTCGTTCCTATATCCAATCCTGCAATTTTCATATCATTCGCTCCTAGTCAATATCTACCCATTCATATCCCAGATATGTAGTAAATGCTTCTTTTAAGATGTCTTTCATATGTCCGACACCTACACATGTATGATGTTTAAATCCACCTCTTGCCAGACGGATCATCTTGTCTTCCATATTCGGGATCTGGCATACACCGGCGCATCCAAAGTATGCATCCTCGATCGGATCATCGGTAAATTCTGCTTCAGATGCATAGATTTTGATCTTACCGTCTACTGTCAGGCAGTTAGAAATTGTTGTCTTGAATGGATGAATTCTTCCTTCGTTGGTTCCCCAGCCACTTCCCGGATCCCCTTTATCAAACATCTTATGAGAAGTAACGGTTCCTTTCTTTGTCATCAGGCTCTGTGCACAGGAACCACAGTGGAAGAGGATCAGCTTGTCTTCTGCATCTCCATAGTTATTGTTCCAGTCAAGTACTGCTGTCGGCTGTTCGCTTGCCAGCTGCATTGCACGCATGGAGATTGCAGATGTCAGATCGATCTCGCAGGATGTTGCGATTCCACGGTCATTCAGTTCAGAAAGGAGTACGCATGGACATACGCGAAGGATTGTTTCCATTTCATTCCAGCAACGGATTGCAAGTGCATCCAGATGGTACTCTTCAACATATTCATCAATAACAACGGAGATCTTGGAAAGCATAATCTTCTTGTCTTCCGGAACATTTGAGAAATCTGTATAGTTCTCAAGGCGTTCTTTTTTAGCCAGTACGGCCGGATCGTTATCTTCTTTTGCGTTTACTTTATAGAATACCTCAGAAAGGTCAAATGCTTCTACTGTGATTCCGTTTTTCTGTAATCCAATCTCATCAAAACGTGTAGTCTTGAATGCTGTAGTTCTTGCTCCGATACATCCGATCGTGAAGCGTTTCATACCGTTAACAACTCGGCAGATAGCAGCAAAATCTCTTAAATTCTCCTGGAATTTCTCAGAGAGTGGATGTACAACGTGCGGTTTTAATACTGTAAAAGGAACCTGATACTGAGTAAATACATCTGTTACAGAGAATTTACCACAAAATGCATCACGTCTGTGTGCAAAATCCATCTTGCCGATTTCATCCGGATATGCCTGCATCAGGATCGGAACGCCTGCATCCTGAAGTGCTGTGATCGCACCATTCTCATCTGCAAAGATTGGCATGGAGAAGATAACACCATCATACTGACCTTCGTGTTCTTTGAGCCATTTTGCATAAAGAAGACCTTCATCTCTTGTCTCAATTCCGCCGTATCTTGTCAGGTCTGCATCCATTGCGATGTAATCATATCCTGCGTCCGTTACAGCTTTGATCATATCCTCTCTTGCTCCGTAGATCAGTTCGCCTGGCATAAATCCTCTGTTACAAAATGCCAATGCAAATGTCATTTTTTTACTCATATCTATATCCTCCTTGTTTCTTCTTGAGTGTTTTTTTCATTTTATGTGTTTATTTTAGTGGATTTTATTTTTATTTTATATAGACTTTTGTTCTACTTACTTTGATTTTGTTCGCATTTGTGATATGATTCCTGTATTGTCCAGACTTTAGGGTAATACATTTCAGCTATATATAGAAAGGATGTAACTGTACGGACACGAAACAGTTACGCAAGGAGCTTCCCAAATGATATCCAGCTTTGATATTGCCAAATTGCATTCTTTGTTAAAAGACTTTTATCAGCTCACAAAAATCCGCATCACTGTTTTTGATGACTCTTTTCGTGAACTGACTTCTTATCCGGATGAGATCGCAGATTTCTGTAAGCTGATCCGCCAGACACCCGGCTGTGCCATGAAATGTCATCTGTGTGACCGCCATGCCTGTGATATTGCTTCGCGTCGTACTTCTTCTTATACTTATCACTGTCATGCCGGGCTTACAGAGAGTATCATCCCGATCCGTATGGGAAACATTGTGATCGGTTATCTTCTGTTCGGACATGTTTTTTCGTATACAAGTTATGACGAGGGTTGGAAAGTGATCCGTGAGAGATGTGCAGATTATGGAATTTCTTTTGATGAGCTTGAGAAATGCTGCCGGAAGCTTCCAAACCTTTCGGAAGAATATATTGATTCCGCTTCGCATATTATGAAAGCGGTCGCATCTTATCTTTGTATGGACCGTATGGTTTCGATGCATCAGCAGGAACTTCCAGTACAGATTGATGAATATATTCAGTCACACTACACTGAAAGAATCGACGCGGTGTCGATTGCACAGCATTTTCACATTGGAAAAACGAAGATTTATGAAATCGCCCGGCAGAATTATGGAATGGGCATCGCGGAATATATCCGGAAACTGCGGATTGACCGGGCAAGACAGCTTCTGGCGGAGCAGACGGATCTGTCACTTGCTGAGATTGCCTATAAGTGTGGTTTCAGTGATTATAATTATTTTATCACGGTATTTAAGAAGCTGGTCGGAGTTCCACCGATCGCGTACCGGCAACAGATCGTGAAGGCAGAGTAAGGGGAGAGCGGCCTTCGCAACTGCGAGCGCCCTCCCCTCGCAAAGTTTTTCAATTGTCAAAATGATTGACGGGTCTAAGGACAGTTCCCTTACTTAACAATAAATCCCTCTTCATCCCACAGATCATGCCAATCCTTTGCACCTTCCCACAGGAATACCTGGCCTTTAACCAGACGGTTTCCTCTTTCCAGTGTTCCAATCTTGGCCATTTCTTCTTCTGTCAACGGATCTTCTGTCACACACTTCAGATTACTTACATAATTATGTACAGAGAATGGAATAGAAATCTCACCTCTCTGATGAGCCCATTTCAGAGCGATCAGTGCAGGATGAACACCGTGTGCTTTGGCAATTTCCTGCATTTCCGGTGTCTGCATATCCGCAACATCTTCCGGACAGATATCTCTTTCCGGTCTTCTCGGTGAACCAAGTGGCATATAGCCTACCGGCTGGATATTATGAGCAACAAGATAATCATACTGTTCCTGCTGCTGGAAGCATGGATGAAGTTCCAGTTCACAGGCTGCCGGTTTGATTTTCATTAAAGGAAGAACCGCTTCCAGTTTCGGGATGGTCATATTGGAAATACCAATATAACGGATTTTTCCTTTTTCTACCAGTTCTTCACACTGACGATATGTATCCATGAATTCTTCTACGCTGAATGGTCTGGAATCTGGATTTCTGGAATCTACATCACAGAATGGTGCATGATAGTTCGGGAATGGCCAGTGAATGAAATACAGATCTACATAATCGCACTGAAGATCCTGAATACTCTTTGTGCAGGCTTCTTCAACCTTTCTGTGCATGTCATTCCATACTTTTGTCATGATAAAAAGATCTTTTCTTTCTACAACACCTTCATCAAAAGCTGTTTTGAAAACCTCACCTATCTGATGTTCATTTCCGTAGCATGCTGCACAGTCAAACATACGATATCCGCTGCGGATTGCACCTGCAACTGCTGCGGAAACATCTTCAGCGCTTACTCTGTCAGAACCAAAGGTTCCCATACCCATACATGGAACTTCTTCTCCTGACGGAAGTGTTACCTTCGGCACGATTGCCGGATCAATAAATTCTGCCATTTTTGTTTCCTCCTAAATTGTATTATATAGTTTTTGTATAACAATCTGTGGAAGCAGTTTTTCCATATCTTCCATTACAAAAAATCCCGTTTCTTCACGCATTGCCGCAGCGGCTGAGATTGCACTTGCTCTTCTTAAAGTTTCTTCCAGAGAAAGGCCCTCGCTTAATCCAAGTGCAAAACCTGCGATCATGGAATCACCGCATCCCACTGTATTTACGGCATCAATCTTTGGAACGATTGCACGGAAGATGCCTTCTTCACCAACAGCCAGAGAACCATCTGCACCAAGGGAAACTGCTACGATCTCCACTCCGTTTGCATGGATTGTCTTAGCTGCATCAATGATATCCTGAATGTCATCACAGTGTTTGCCTGTCAGCATACGGATCTCATCAATGTTTGGTTTGATCAGTGTCGGACATGCTTCGATTCCCATTTCAAGAAGTTTGCCACTGGTATCAAGGATCACCGGTTTGCCAGCTTCTTTTACGATTTTGACCAGTCTCTGATATGCAGTTCCATCAAGCCCCTTCGGTACACTTCCGGACATGGAAACAACATCTGCATCCTTAACCAGCTCTGTAAATTTTTTTTCAAATCCCCGGAAATCTTCTTCAGTCAACGTAAATCCCGGTTCCAGAAATTCTGTCTGTACATGATTCACTTCATCCCATATATTGATGCAGGATCTACTTTCCGCATCTACATGATAAAACTCACCTTTGATTCCAAACGGTTTCAGAGCATCTTCAATATAGTTTCCTGCGTGACCACCTACAAATCCGGTTGCTACGACTTCCGCACCATAAATAGATGCCGGCTTGGATACATTAAGACCTTTGCCTCCGGGAACGTAAGAACATTCCCGGACACGATTTACTTCACCTGCTTTAAAATCATCAACTACATATCGTTTATCGATTGCAGCATTTAATGTTACTGTCAGTATCATTTTATTCTTCCTCGTTTGATAACAGGATCTTACCTTTTACAAATCCTGGTGTCTTAAATAACTGGAATGCTTCCTGTGCCTGGCTCATCGGGATTTTCTTATAAATGAAGCCCGGATCAAATTTCAGCTGACCGGTTGCAAAGTAATGTGCTGTCAGATCCCATTCACGTCCCGGGAATGGTGCACTGTAAGACATCCATGAACCTGTCAGTTTGAACTCTTTACGGTTCATATTTTCCCACTGTTTTGGTGTAAAGGTCAGATTCTCATGCGGTGTTCCGATAAAGCATACATGAGCTTTGTTTGCAGCCAGTTCAAATGCCATATGCATGGTCGGAACCTGTCCGGCTGTCTCAAATACGAAACCATATCCTTTTCCGCCTGTGATATCCATGGCTTTTTCCATATATCCTTCTTCTTTTGTATTGATGACTTCATCTGCACCAAGACGTTTTGCAAGTGCAAGACGTTCATCACTGATATCGAATACAACAACTTTTTTGGAACCGAAGATCTTTGTCCACTGCATAGTGAACATTCCGACTGTACCACCACCAAGGATTGCAACATATTCGCCACCATGATAATCATTCTGGAATACACCGTGGATTGCTACTGTTGCAGGTTCAAACATAGCGCCTTGTTCATATGGAACTGTCTTGTCAAAGGGTACTGCATTCTGCTCCGGAACTACTACATAGTCAGCGTTGCTTCCCTGCTGTCTGGAACCAATAAAGCTGTAATGTTTGCAAAGAGAGAAGTTACCCTTCTGACAGTCATCACATTTCATGCATGGAAGAAGCGGTGCGCCTGATACACGGTCACCAACTTTGACCTTTGTTACGCCTTCGCCAACTTCTACCACATCACCGGAAAATTCATGTCCCAGAACAATTGGATAAAAATGAACTCCGTGATTGAGAACACGAGGAATGTCAGAACCACAGATACCAGAGTATCTGACTTTGATTTTTACAGTTCCTTTGGTTACTTTTGGTTCTTCGACTTCCTGATACTGTACATCTTCATTTGCAACTACTACTGCTGCTTTCATAATATATACCTCTCCTTTAATAACATGTTTTTATTTCGCGGTCATCATATGGGCCAGGGACTTATAGAGTTCAAGATAAGTCTGATAAGTCTTATCATAAACTGCTTTGTTCTCCGGACTTGGTTCATGACGGCGGGTTTCTTTGACAGTAAGTGAAACTGCCTCATCATAATCCTTATAGAATCCAACTCCTACGCCTGCAAGGATTGCTGCTCCAAGTGTCGTAGCCGTATCAGATGCCGGAACAACGATCGGTTTACCTGTGATATCGGATTTAATCTGTGTCCAGAGTAAAGAATTCGCAGATCCACCCATGGCTCTCAGAACTTCTGCCTCCGCTCCGGCTTCCTCTGCAACTTCCAGATTATGTCTCAGGGAAAGAGCCACTCCTTCCATACAGGCACGCACCATATGTCCCTTGGTCTTGGCAAAATCCAGGCCGTAGAAAACACCTTTTGCATACGGATTCCAGATTGGTGAGCGCTCTCCGGACATATATGGAAGAAATACCATTCCATCACATCCCGGGGCTACTTTTTCTGCGATTTCATTAAGCTGATCCAGTGATGAAGCTCCTGTCTGTTCTTTCATCATACGCTCATAGTCTGCAAATTCATGTTCAAACCAGCGCATGACTCCACCGCCTCCGGTAGTTCCTCCCTGAAGGAGCCACTTGCCCGGAACAACATGATAACTGAGGATCAACCTTGGATCAGCTTTGTACTCATCTGTACAAATGCTCATTCCTCCGGCCTGTCCTCCCTGTTCCTGTGTTTCTCCTGTATGGATCACACCAGCTCCAAGCGTTCCGCATGCAGCATCAAGTCCACCGGCAACAACCGGTGTTCCCTCGGCAAGTCCACACTCTGCTGCTGCCTTCGCGGTGACAGTGCCTACCACATGATCACAGTCACATATTTCCGGAAGGAATCCCATCGGAATTCCAAGCTGTTCACACATCTCTTCATCCCAGCATCCTTTTTTCATATCAAAGCAATGCAGTCCATATCCCTGAGAAACATCCTGCGTGATCGCATCTGTCAGTTTAAATGCAATGTAGCTGTTCGACTGAAGGATCTTGTATATTTTTTTATAAACCTCCGGCTGATTTTCCCTGTACCAGATGATCTTTGCTGTAGAATAAGATGGCTGAAGGGAATTTCCTGATATCTTAAAAATCTTATCAGCCCCAATCTCCTGATTCAGTCTGTCACAAATAGACTGTGCTCTGGTGTCCATCCAGATCGGAGTATTGGTAAGGACTTTTCCTTCCTGATCTATTGCAATTGCCGACCAGCTCTGTCCGTCAATTCCCACTCCGGCGATTTCTTCCGGTGCGATTCCGGCTTTCTGTATCGTTTCCTCCGTTGCCTGGCAGACTGCGCTCCACCATTCTTCAGGATTCTGCTCCGCCCATCCCTCATGCGGATAATATACCGGATAAGCACCATTTGCAGCCGCAAGGACTCTGCCTTCTCTGTCAAATACAGCAACCTTACAGGCACTTGTTCCGATGTCAATTCCAATTAAATATGATTTTTTCATTTTGCTGCTCCCATTTTCCGAAATATCCGGATTTTCTTCTCTTCAGCTGACACTCCAATCTGTTCTCTCTGTATCATTTTAAAGTATTTACAGACTTGCCTTCTATGATTTCTGTCTGCAGCTTTTCTGTAAAAAACTCTTCTGATTCTTTTTTGCCATTTTCCAGATGTTCCAGCATGATTCTTGCCACTTCTCTGGCAATTCCATCCGTTGGCTGTGATACGATCGTCAGCTTTGGGTTACATGCTCTCGCAAACTGCAGATTGTCAAAACCAATCACAGAAAGCTGTTCCGGTATCTGTATTCCAAGTTCATTTACTCCGATCATGGCCCCCATTGTCATTTCGTAGTTGGTCACAAACACCGCTGTCATATCCGGATTTTTCTGCACCAGTTCCTCCAGACTCCGTACACCGCCCTGAATCGTATAATCTCCATGACAGATCAGGGATTCTCTGACCGGAATTCCGGCCTTTTCCAATGCTCTGTAATATCCGGCCATACGTTCCTGTGCAGTAAAAATCCCCTTCGGTCCACCGATGATACCGATATAGCGATGGCCTCTTTCTATAAACTGTCGTACTGCATCCTCCGCAGCTTTTTTATTGTCCACCAACACACTGTCACAGGAGATTCCCTGTATCTTACGGTCAATCAGAACGATTGGTTTTCCTGTCTTCTGAAATTTCTTCAGATGATTTCCTTCTTCATCAACCGGCATATTAATAACCCCGTCAACCCGCCTGCGGATCAGGAACTCTATTGCCTCCCGTTCCAGTTTCTTATCGGTTCGACAGTCACAGACGATCGTGGCATAGCCATGACTTCGAAGGACATCTTCCATACCCGTTATGATTTCAGCGCAGAATGTATTATTCAGCTCCGGAATCACCACACCTATCGTTTTGGTCGCATTCGTCTTCAGCCCTCTGGCAACTTCATTGACTTCATAATGGAGTTCCTCAATGGCTTCTTCAATCTTTATTCTGTTTTTCTCTCGGACATTACCGCCATTAAAATACGAAGAAATCGTAGCCAGACCAAGGCCAGTCCGTCTGGCGATGTCTTTCATTGTTGCCGCCATTATGTCTCACTGCCTTCTGTTTCCACTGATATTTCTGTGTACTGAATCATGGTTCTCGTACTTTTGTTTTTATTCTGCTTTTCCGTCACATCCGCAGACTTTCATTCTTGCCATAACCAGTTCCTTCACCGCTGCAATAGCTGTCTTACCATATGCCTTTGGATCAATGGTATCCGGTTTTTCTGCAAGAAGTTCTTTCACTGCCTTAGAATATGCTGCCCGAAGTTCTGTAGCAAAGTTTACTTTGCAGATACCACGTTTTACACAATCCATAACATCTTCATCACTGAGTCCGGATGCGCCATGGAGAACCAGCGGAATGTCTACAACTTCACGAATCTCACTGAGACGTTCTTTGTCGAGAACCGGTGTTCCCACATAGAAACCATGTGCAGTTCCGATTGCAACTGCAAGAGATGTAACTCCTGTACGCTCTACGAATTCTTTTGCTTCCTGTGGATCTGTGTTGGTGTCTGCCTCTGCTTCCAGATCATCTTCTTTGCCGCCGACCTTACCAAGTTCTGCTTCGCATGGAATATCAAGTGCTTTTGCTACATCTGCCACACGTTTGGTCTCTGCGATGTTTGCTTCAAAATCCAGTTTGGATCCATCGATCATAACAGAAGTATATCCTGCATGTATTGCCTGCATAGCAAGCTCAAAACTGCTGCCATGATCCAGATGAAGGCATACCGGAACAGATGCTTTCTTTGCTTCTGCTGCAACGATTGCCGCATAGGTATCTACGGTACCGTATTTAACTGTAGATGGTGTAGTCTGGATCATAACCGGTGCTTTGAGTTCTTCTGCAGCCTGGATGATTGCTTTGACCATCTCCATGTTCTCTGCGTTAAATGCACCTACTGCATAACCGCCTTTCTGAGCTTTGGACAGCATTTCTTTTGATGTAACAAGTGGCATAATGATTTTCCTCCTCATAATATATGTATGATTTTTGTTCTTACTGTTTCTGTAATGCCGGATAACATTTGCAAAACCGAAACGTTTCCGTTTGAGCCAATCATACCTCTGTTCTCTGATTCTGTCAACCATAAAATATTCACTTTTCACTTTCTTCAAAACAGTGTAAAATATTCATCTTTTATCGGAAAATATTCTCTTGCAAAGTATCATAAATGCAGGTACATTCTTTATATAGAGGCTGTCTCTGTGCGAGATATGCCATAATTCAGTAAAAATTTGAACGGAGGCATAAAGATATGTTAAAAGGAATTCCTGAAATCTTATCACCAGAATTATTAAAGGTATTATGTGAAATGGGACACAGCGACCGTCTTGTTATCGCAGACGGTAACTTCCCGGTTGAATCTATGGGCAAAAATGCGATTACCATCCGCTGCGACGGACATGGTGTTCCGGAAATTCTGGAAGCGATCCTGAAAGTTTTCCCACTGGATACTTATGTAGAACATCCGGTTAACCTGATGGAAGTAATGCCTGGTGACGATGTAGAGACCCCGATCTGGGATACATACAAAGAAATCATCCGTAAATATGATGACAGAGGAGATGCTGTAGTAGGAAACATCGAACGTTTTGCATTCTATGATGAAGCAAAAACAGCTTACTGCATCATTTCTACAAGTGAAAAAGCTCTGTATGCAAATGTTATGCTGCAGAAAGGTGTTGTTATCAACAAATAATCATCGGCCATCTTTTTTCCTAAGTTACCCTGGAGATTTTCGAATCTTCAGGGTATTTTTATCTTCTTAAGACCTGCTTTATGTAGCTTTGCTTTTTTTTATGTATATGCTATGATAAAAGAAATAAATTTTCCATACACAGTATAGTTATCAATCAGGAGGTTTTCATGATCCATCATAAACAACACAGTAAAAAGCGAACCCTGGCATTACTTCTGGCAGGCTCTGTTCTTTTCACTAACATACCGGTTTCCGCGAACGCAGTCAGTGATATTGAACTTTCAGCAGACGAATCTGCTTCTGACGAAACAGATAACACAGGAAATACTGCTACAAATGATGCTGTTGATATAAGTATTGACTCCATTGATGAAAATACCGCTTCCGCAACGGTTGAAGATTCTTCTGAACTTCAATCTGTTGCTTCTGATGACTCAACGTCCTCGGATGATTTTTCTTCTGATGACGATGAAGCCGTCTTTTCTTCAGGGGCAGAATCTCCAAGTAGCGAAAATATAGACTATATTCTTGGCCGTCCCATGACGGATGAAGAACGACAGGCACAGCTTGCACCATTACAGAACCTAGATGCATTTGCTCCGGAACCGGAAGTTGACAGTAATATCGACATTGCGACCTATGCACTTTATCCCGGAACTTACAATGCAAATGAAGAGAGATTTGTCACTGATGTTAAAAATCAGAGAAATACCAGCCTCTGCTGGGCTTTCAGTCTCGCATCCAACCTTGAGACGTCTCTGCTTACCCGGGGGCAGAAATACTACGATCTTTCCGAAGAACAACTGGCTTACTTCTGGGCAAACCGCGTAAATGATCCACTCGGTAACACTCCAAACGATAAGATTACCCGGACTCAGTCAGATTATCATGGTACCGGAAATGGCCGTGTTGCCTCCTTCTTTCTCAGTACCTGGTCCGGCATGACAACCGAAGAAAAAGTTCCGTTTCAGTCCTCTTCAGTTACATGGCCTGACAGCCTCGCCTATGATACCAGCGCTTATATGGAGGATGCCATTTTCTCTCAATACACTGTAGAGCGCACCAAACAGCTTCTTATGGAATATAATTCTGTCTCTGCCATGATCTACATGCTGGATAACTACTATTATCCGGATACAGCTTCATATTCCTGCCCACAGTCTGGTCTGGTAAATCATGCTGTAACCATCGTCGGCTGGGATGACACTTACTCCAAGGAAAACTTCCCGTCAACTTCCGGTGTGAATAATGATGGTGCCTGGATCGTCAAAAACAGTTATGGCAAAAACTGGGGAAAGAACGGTTATTTTTATCTTTCCTATGAAGATAAATCCATCACCAATCTGGTCTCCAATACAGCAGTGACCACCCCTGCTTATCCAAATAATTATTTTTACGACGGTGCCGCTGCCGGAACTGTCACTTTCCCGGGCAACACCATCAATAATGGTTACTATGTATCCAATATTTTCAAGGCAACTGCCGGAAATGGAAAAGACGAAGAACTCGGTGAAATCGTTACTGCTGTTCCACAGGACAATACTGATTTTCAAATTCAGGTTTACACAGATCTGAAGAATACTTCTGATCCGACAAGCGGAACACCCGCCTATGCAGAACCTGTTGATTACACACAGCCACTGGCCGGAATCCACACGATCCACCTGAACACTCCGGTCAAAATTCCTCAGGGTACTTTCTATTCGGTTGTGATCAGAATACCGGATGGATCCAATAAATTTTATGTAGAAAAAACAACCACCAGCACATCCTGGTTTACGGCAACTGCCGGTATTGATCCGGATCAGAGCTTTTTTTCTACTTCCGGAAAGAAATGGTATGACGCAGGAAATCAGTATAACTGCTGTTTCTCTGTCAAAGCACATACAAAAACCTTAGACAGTTCTACTGTTGTAACACCTTCAGTAGAACCGACTCCTGATGCCAAACCAACCGTTAATCCAGAAGTGCAGCCGTCAGTCAGTCCGGATCCTACTCCGGAAGTTACACCAATAATCACTCCCAAAGCAGTTCCAACCAGCACCCCAACTCCGGCACCGCCATCCAGTGCTCGTGTAAATACCTGTTTCCGTGTTGGAAACCTGAAATATCGTGTAACTGCCAATCAGGTTGTTACATGCTATGGAACGACCAACAGCCGAGTTACCAAAATCAGTATTCCTTCAACGATCCGTTACAATGGTGTAACTTATCGTGTTACCAGTATATGGGCCAACGCATTCAAAAAAAAATCACGACTGACCACGGTTTCTATCGGACACAATGTCAGTGTAATCGGTAAAAATGCATTCTACAAATGCAAAAAACTAAAGAAAGTTACTATTGGTACCGGGCTGACTCAGATCAATCCAGGTGCATTCCGCGGTGTGAAAAAGGGCTGCACGATCACGATCAAAAGCCTGAAACTGAAAAGGGTTTCTTCCCGGATCGACCAGTCCGTATCCCGAATGACAGTACGCGTTCCCAAAAGGAAATATACAGCTTATAAAAAACTACTTCGGAAAAAATCAAAATCTGTAATTATAAAGAAGTATTAAAAGAAAATATGATAAAAAAAATTCTCATCCGTTACAAGAGAAATCTCTTATAAACGAATGAGAATAAATAGGGGACGGTGTTTTAGGCTTTTTTAGTGTCCCCGGTGGCTCATAATTAAACAAATATATCTTGAAATTTAAAAAGACGGATCTTGTGCCTCAAATGAACACAAATCCGTCTTTTACTTTATTCACTTTTTATCGCCTTTTCTATAGATGTTCGCGAAATCCCTGTTAATCGATTGAGTTGACGTATCGTAATGCCTGACTGGTGCAACATTTTCAAATACTTATTTCTGGCAAATAATTCCAGACATTGAAAATCTGCTGTTGAATCACATCCTGTTCTTTCTCGAATCATCTGCAAGGCATCTTTGTCAGAAATGCCAGATTGAGGATATCCTTCCATACATTTAATATTTGAATCGGTAGAAATAAAGTTTATACATTCTTCACTATCTGCAAACAATTTAATCACTTTATTGATATCAATAAATGAATCATCCAGTGCAAGATATTCCTGATAACTACTCCATGGGTATGTCCCTATAACACTTTCTAACCCTGCATGAAAAGGATTTTGATTAATATATCGGAATACGGTCAAAAAATATCTCATATCATTGATTGGTTCGCTTTTATATCTATCCTGAAACAAGTGACCTACTCGCTGATATTTCGTATTATACCACCGAACAAACTTAACCTCTATTTTCTTCATTATTGTTTCCATATTTGTACTTGAATGCTCAATCAACAAATGTATATGATTATTCATCAGACAATATGCATATATTTTGAAATCACATCTATTTTTATAGTATTTTAATATACTGATAAACTGCAAATAATCATTATCTTCCTCAAAAATAATCTGTCGGTTGATACCACGCAAAATCACATGATAGATATTCAATTCACTGACTTTTCTGGCTTGTCTTGGCATAATCTGGTCTCCTTAACTATATCTTGAAATTTTGCCATATCAATGGCAAAATACCTTGCGGAATATTACTGGTGAACAACAAACAACCGTTTATATTAAATTTGATAATTTGTATTAATTTGGAGTTTCTATGGGATTATATTTCGGAATTGGATTTAGAATTAATCTATGACTTGATCAATGATATATTAGATATTAGCACAGTTTGTACTTATAAGACAAGTAAAATCGTTCGACAAATTATTTAATTAAATGGCATTTTTCTATTTTTTGTATAATAGGAACATTACAGAGTAATTTCCAATTATACAAAAAAATCCCTCCTGCATCATGTTGATACAAGAGGGATATAACTGCCAGGGGGACACTAAAAAAGCCAGAAACACCGTCCCCTAGTCAAGGTCGAAAAGCTGACGATGTTTTAAGTCGATGGATGCCCATGAATGATTGACGATTGATTTTCCATACAGGTTTACTGTACTTGTAACTTTTACATATACGGTACAGTTTTCGTTGTATGAAGTATCGGCCTTTTTGAGATACTGTTCTATGACTGGTATCTTAAAGCCATAGGCATTGTTGGAGGTCAGATGGAAGGTTCCGTCTTCTCCAAGCTTTACTGTATTCTCACTTCCACTTGGAAGCAGCTCAGCTATTGCACTGTTTAAGGAAACTACTTTCTTATTCGCCATTGACCCCGGGCAGTTTTGAATAACTTCACCCTTTTCACTGTCAATGTAGAAATCTACTGTCATGTTAACCGCGTTGTTGGAGGTCAGATCTGCGCTGACCATATTGTAGTCTTTTACATTGAAATAAAGTTCTTCATCTTTGTTCAGGACATTGCCTTCGTCAGAACCTGCGGTCCAGTTTGCCTGATCTGTCATATAATAACGAACGGACTCTGTCTCAGCCGAAGTATTCAATGACTTGACAAAATTAACCTCCGGCTCAACTGCTGCAACATTAGCTGCTGCAACTATCGCATTGACAAACAGCTTAATCTCATCATCACTGGTTACCGGATTATGTCCGGCACCTGTGTAGATTACATTTCCCTTACTGTAGAAATAATAGTTATTGCGTACATCATTTGGAGATTCGTCATATTTTTTTCCAGCCAGGCAATACCAGACCACAATATCATTACTTCCATCGTTGTCTTTATCCTGCTCCAGTGCCAGCTGATAATACTGACCATGTGTCTCGGCAATCGATATGTCATCTAATACATACGGATACTGGGTAATAGCACCATCGTTTACCTTGGTTGCAGTAGTAACAATGTTCTTTTGATTTGTAATTGTAGTTGATTCAAGCTGAATATTGGTATATCCCTGAGTCTGCTTGTAACTGGATTTACCTGCACTATCACTTTGATATGCCACATCTCCGGCAAGCTTCATAAGATCCCCAAATGAAACTTCGTTTCCATCAGTCAGATCCGTTCCCTTTTTCAACAGATCAGAAACCGTCTCTGATGACCCAGTAAAAGTAGATTTATTGGTTATTCCATAACGGTCCATACCAACGACCTCTCTGAGGACTGTATTCATCTCAACGCCCCAGTTTATTCCATTTGCGCGCATCCATTGATTATAAAGAGCATTATCATTACCAGTTCCTAAAACATAATTATGATCTTTATCATAATTATAATTAAAAAACGAAGTGGTATCATGAGAAAAGATTACACTCTTTCCGGCTTTAATATATTCGAGCAGAGCATCCACTCCATCTTTCTTAATATTCTGATATACATCATCAAATCCAATAATTACCATCTGTTTATTCTGAAGATAATTATCTGCCGTTGCTCTGTCAGTAGAGAACTCATCTACTGTTGCCCGGGTAACTTTGATATTAAAATCCTCAAGATTATTTACATAACTATATAACTTACTGTTACTATTCTCTAAGTCTGCCTTAAGATCCCAGGTACCATTATTTTTATTTATTTTTTGTCCTTCAACTGAACGTGTAGTTTTGGGCACGATCTGCAGCACATTGATATTTTCCTTTGCTCCATTACCTGTCTGCTTTGAATATCCTGTCTCTGATACTCTGATATTGGGATTCGAAGCATTAACGATTTCCAGTTTCCATGTGATCAGCTTGTGATATCCCGAAGGAAGCTTACGAGTAACTGTGTATTCCTCTCCTGCTTTTAATTCATAATGCGAATTACCCTTGGCATCTGTTACACGATTCATAACATTCTGAGAAGAATCCCTGATTTCCATGTAGGAAGCCTGCTCTTCTAATTCAGATAAATTACCGTCGAAGTTAAGGTCAAAATAGAGTCTGCAGTCATACCTGGTTCCGGCTGGAAGCACTGCTGCCTCATCTGCAATCTTAAATCGATATGTCATCTCCCCTGAAATGTAATTATAAGAGCATATCTGCTTCTTCCCGGACTCATCCCTAATCGCTTCACCAGCATTATGACCATCTCTAGGTGCCTCAGCTGGTTTACCATTTTCAGAAAACTCGATTGATGGTTTTGACAGCATGGTCAAAAATACAATCTGATCGTTTCCATTTTCCAGTTCTGAACGTAAAAATACATTGTCATATTTTAAAGCTTCACTCAGAAATTTATACATATAAGAAGAGTTATCCACTTTTGAAGAAACAGTTTTATTTCCCTTATTCTCCACCAAAGCATCACCCAGCACAACTGGATATCCACTCTTTACAAAACTCATAAGTTCTTTGTACTGCTGATCTGTAATATCATTTCCAGAACCTCTGAATGATGCCGTAGCAGATAATGTATTAATAGAACCATCTTTATTAAAGTCTCCAGGATACAATCCCATCATACGATAATCATTTGATCCATTTCCAATTTGCGGTGTATGAATACCACCTACATGTGTATAAAATGTACCGCCATCACCTACAACCAGTTGGTTAAAAGAAGTCTGGTCTTCTCCGTCACCTATGTAGATCATGTCATATTCTGAATTAATATCATCTATATGACCAACATACTCAGATGATGTCATATTCGTGACAGTTGGTGTCGTCGAAATATCTCCGGAATAATAGAAACCAAGTTCCGCACAGGAAGCATATTTTCTATTATCAGCAGTAAAAGCATCTATGACTTCTACTTTAACAGATTTAACATTTTCGATCGGATCAAATGTAATCTGTTTCAGAGTATTATATGTCGTATCGGTATATGAGAACTCCTGGTCTGAGATTTCTTTAATACTTTCTCCATTTTCATCAAAAAATGTCAGGTTAAATTTGCTTATTGTTCCATTTGTTCCAGATTTACGAGGCAGATACTCAAATGTATTAACCGTTTGAGCTTCTGAGAAATTTGCTTTGATCCAGTGTTTTTCACTATGCCCCTTCTCTGTCCAATTGGAATGCCAGAATGTATTCTCATCACCATCTATTGCATTTCCCTTTGGATCCTTTTCATTTCCATCTGTCTGTTCACAGCAAACTTCAACGTTATCGATTTTAGCCTTCTTATAGGAATCCTGATTAAGCCATCCCCGTACATCTTCTTCCTTTAATTCTTTATTATTGGTGATCTTATCCGGCTCAATCGCAAGTACTGAAATATCGCTTTTTACGGTTTCGATCCTTTTATATTTATAATTCAGAATATACTCTATTGCTCTGGCAAAGCTCAGATCGGAGCTTAATTTTTCTACAGCTTTGCCTGACTCATCCTTATCCAGTTCCCTGTATTTATTTTCGCTTGCAATATAGCTGCTGATTTCTTCGAATCCCTCTGACTGAGTATCGGCAAATGTTTTATTAAAATCTTTATTCAGAAGTTCCTGCTTATTTGCTGATTCCTCGAGCATATTTTTGAAGAAATATACATACTTATTCACATAATGCCCATCTGGATCTTCAGTTTTAACAAAGTCAGCCCTCATCTTCTCACTCAGTGAATTTGCTACTCCATCACGGGCATTATTGATTATACATGGCAGAGTCTTTGATGAAACTGCACCTTCCAGGGCTGCTGCCAGCTCTGAACTTAATGTACCATTCACGTAAATCAGGTCATAGCCTTCCAATGCGGTCTGTAGAGGATTTGCATTGGATTCTGTTGTTTCTGTAGTTTCAGCATCTCCTGCTTCGTTGATACTGTCTTCTTCGACATCTATCTCACTCTGATCATCTGAATCTTCTTCTGACGCTACATCAACGTTCTCATCAGACATTTCTTCTGAAACATCTGTATCTTCATTCAGCTCATCTACGTCAGAATCAGCTACTTCGCCAGCATCCTCCACCGGCTCCATATCAACGCTGTCGGTAAAGTCATCCGACTGCTCGTCTGCCACGGCTTCTTCTTCGATGTTTTCTTCATCCGTATCTACTGAAATATCCTGTGTATTTTCGCTGTCATCTTCCTGTCCGGCAGCATCTGCACTGGTATCTGTGCTTGCGGACGCATATACTGCCTGAAGAGAATCATCCGTCGAAAAAGCACTCATTGTGTCTACCTGGATGTTAAAGTTTTCAAATTCACCATCCTCTGCTGAAGCATCTGCTTTTGGCTGAAGATGAAATACAAACTTTTTAAACCAGTCGTTATTGGTCAGACCACCATTGTAATACATATGATTTACCTGGACTGACTGAGGATCTGCGTTGTCAACAGGTACGAAATCAAAATCTCCTGTTCCTGGTGTCAAAGTATAACTGGCATCGGAAACATAATAGGTTGCTGTTGAATTTTCCGCCGGTACATAAATATTCGACTGATCCTGATAGTTCACATAATACCAGCCAGTGAATTTATAATTATTATTCTCATCAGTGCTGTCGCCATCTGTACAGCAGAAATAAACTCTATTTACACGATAATAATAGTCGTATCCAAGATTTTTCGGAATCTGCTGAATGTCTTGATATGCAACCGGCTGACGTCCGGTCACCAGCGTTAGCAGATATTTATTTGTTCCGGCATCATCAACTTTGTAATAATAGTACTGGTCATTTTCCAGGACAATATCTCCATTTTGACGAGTAATGCTCTCACCGCTATCCTGTGCTGCTTTGTCCCTCTGCGCAACCATCTGCTGCTTTGCCATCACATAAGAAAATGTACCAAGCTTTGTATATTTATAATATGGAAAAACATTGATCTGTTCACTGACGTAAACATATGGGTTCTCCTGCTTTCCAGGATTATCTCCGACTGTTTCCGGAGTTGTGTTTGTTTCTGTATTTGTATCAACTTCCTGAACTTTTTTGACACTTTCTGTCAGAAGCGGATCTCCCACAGGCTCATCTGCTGTAGTCATTTCTGCATCCACAGACTCACCGACATCTGCGTTATCATCCGCACTTTCAGTAAAATCTGACGCATCCGAAGTATTGTCATCTATACCACTTTCGTCGTAGCTGTCTGCCACTCCCGAATCTGTATCTGAAAAATCAGAACCGAAATCATCTCCCGCACCCATTGCCTCGGATTCAATTTCGCTATCTGTGTCATTCCATTCATCAACAGAACCATCGGAAGAAATATCTCCCGTGCTGTCGGCAAAGCCATTGTCAAAGCTGACGGAATCTCCGTTGTCTGACTCAGAAGAAGCCGGGCTCTGTGAAGAGCTGTCTGAACCAAATTCCGCCGGAGTGGATTCTGTATCAGCCGATGTATCTGCACTGTCTCCAATGTCACCTGATGAGAAATCTGCGACCTGTGAGATCGGAGACTGGAGATTTTCATAGATCTTTCGTAATGACTCTTTTGCCGTATTTTCGCCAGGAAATGTATACTTCTTGTCTATAATATTCTCTGCCATCACAGACGTAAGATCTTCGTATACATTTTCATAAAGGCCAAAAAATCCTTTATCCGGATTATATTCCTTCGAAAGTGTGTTGCCGGCTCCTGCCTTGAGATTTTTGTTTACAGTCTCATTTGTCACTGTATCAAAATTCAGATCATAGGCACCGCGGCTGTTCTCATCACTTTCTGAAAAATAAAAGTTCTGAATGTTTTCGCGGTATTTCTCTTTAGAGTCATCAACATTGTTTCCCTTGATCGGGTAATACTCATGCTCTTCTCTGGTGTAATCTCCGGTGTGCGCTGTGTTTTCCTGATACTCGCCCTTCACCTGTACCTTGTCGGTTCGGGTGTTTTTACCTATCGGATCAGTGAAATCGATTTCCTTCCACTGATCTGCATCGTCGCCGGAAGAAAGAAAATACTTTTCCTGATAATTGGAATATGAAACCGGTACGTTTTTTCCGGTAAGATCACTCACTGAGCGGATTCCTGTTGAAGCCGAAGTATCTATCTCACCATCTGCATTTAGACGGACATTCATTGCAAACTCCTGTCGGAGCTTTGCTGTAGGCAGTTTTTGCAAACCTTCTGCCAGACTGGAAAAATGCATGGTCTGTAGCTGGCCGTTGGAATCTTGATACTGCCAGGTGTAAAGCTTCACGGATGGCTCCTGCCCGGACACATAGTATCCGAGCTCTGCATCTGCGCTGTTACTCACCAGTTCCAGAATCCGAAATGGCTTCTCGCTGGAGTTTTCGTCCACGATTGTCTCTATGCCGGGCATCATCTCGACCGAAGCCTGCACTGACAGGCTCGTCTGGATGAGCGTTCCGATTCCCAATGCCCCGGCTACGACGACAGCCGTGCCGGATATAAGAAATTTTCTGTGTTTACGTTTCATGTGTATGTGTGTGCCTCCTTAGATTCAGTCAAAGTCACCTACAGATAATTATTTTGATTTGTCTTCTGTTACCACTTTTGATGCGGTGTACCAGACACCGTCCACTAATGCTTTAGCATATATCTTAGAATTCTCAGGCCATTCTTCATTTTTCTTGGGAACTGATATACTCAAACAACCACATTGATCACTACAGAATCCGAAATCATCTTTCCATCGGTTGTCATTGCAGTTACAGTAACCGTGAGTGATCCTGGCGTTGCATTTGGATCAATTGTCAATTTTCCATTGGTTGCATCCTGAGATGAGAACCATCCTCTTGTCATAATATTAGAACTCCACACTACAGAACTCTGATCAATGCTTCCATTTCCTGTCAGGTTCCAGCTCAGCATCACGGACTCACCTGGCTTCATGGTCTGAGGAGCATTCAGGATTTTGATTCCAACATCTGTGGCATCTGATTTCTTAAACGCGTCATCCGGGGCGAGAACCTTAATTGGATTTCTAAGGCTTACGCTGTGGAGGGTTTTAATCTCTTTGGTTCCACTTATCGTTGAGAGCTGAAAGCGAACGATCTTGTCGGAAACTACCTTGGATACGTCTGCGTGGAAATCTACGATTCCTGTTGCAAGGACGGACTGATTGATGGTCTGTTTCTGATTTCGGACTGTTGCTGAAATATCACTCCCTGAATCCTCTGCTGTACCGTTGTCAGAAAATCCTTCTTCTGCCAACGCAGCAAGACCTGATTCTGTATTCTCAGATTCTTCATCCTCGGAATCTGCATTCTGAACTCCGCTGTCATCTTTGCTGGATGCAGCATCATATTCCCGCTGACTGTAATAAACCTTCTGTTCCTTTTTGTTCCAGTCGATCACATCGCAGATATAACGGCTGGTCTTGCCATCGTTATTTTTGTATTCATTGCATACGATAAATGTTTTGTTGCCGGTGCTGGCCGCTCCGTCAATATCATCTGAAATCGCACTTCCCATCGTAGCTCCGGTACCATTTGCGTAATACACACTGCGGTTGGCATCTATGATCAGGTCTTCCATTCTGTCGACAACTTCCTGCGTCTCCATCTGCACTTTTGCGTTGCTGGAAGTGCTTCGGTAAGTATTAGAGCCGATACCTATGAAGCTCAGAATCACACCTGAAAATATCGCAATGATCGCCACAGTGACGATCAGCTCGATCAGTGTAAAACCTCCGCTGTTCTTTTTTAATCTATTGTCTCTCTTTTTCATTAGTTCCATCCTGCTGTGATACTGTATTTTCCGGTCTCTTTTATCAGACTTAAAGTCTTGTATCTTCGTCCGCCGCTGACAGTAATGGAAGTACAGTATGTTCCGGTTTTCTGAAGCGGAACATCTTTTCCAGCCTTAAGATCATTCAAAATCTCTTCCTGTGAAATTACTGTGGACTGTATCGGCAAAAAACCTCCGGTCGCGCGGTCATAGGTAAGAATAAGGCTATCTCCTGCTTTCATAACATGTGAAGTACCATCCGCATCTGTCGTATAGCTGATCTCTGTTCTGGCCGGGGCGATCTTTTCCGGGTCATCCTCAGTCACATGAGATGCTCCTCCCACCTTGCCGCGGTCCAGATAATAGCTGATATAATATCCATCCGCGCGTTTTTCCAGCTTCATCTCTCCAACCAGGCGGCTGGAAGCTTCTATTTTGGTTCGGTCAAGTGCCGATGCAATGGAATTTGCCGCACGGTTTACTCGAAAACCTAAGATCGAATTCAGGGAAGGAACTGCAATTCCCAGAAGAATCGTAAAAATTGCAACTACAACAATTAGTTCTACCAGTGTAAAACCTTTGTCACTCATCTTGTGTGTGTTTTTCACGCTTCTTCCCCCTTTACTCTTTTTTCCAGTTCTCATAGGATACGTAATCTGCAGCGCTGTAGGAATCTGAGCTGTTCTGATCACTGCTGGAACCGGATACAACCGTATTTCCAAGAACATATTTATCACCATCCCAGAAGAAATCCTGTGCTTTGACTACGTCTGTATTTGTTTCGTTGGTTTTGTTGATCTGGGACTGGAAGACCTTTGCAGCTTCCATTGGAGAAGATTCCAGTGAAGCTCCCTCTTTTAGAGTCAGAGTTCCTTTTGTCATAATGATTCCCTTAAAACTTACACCTTTTTCCAGCACTACATCTCCGGTACATACGACCAGACGAAGCTTTTCAGCTAAATCAGAAGTGATTTCTAGCGCTGTTCCAGTTCCCTGCACATTAGTTCCATCAGAAATCACACTATTTCCACCATTATGGTACATGATTGCCTTCAGGCCGCCATCCTCTTCATCTGCGGTAAACTCATACTTTAAGGTTCCGTCTTTCACATTATTCTTGACAAATTCAACCATTTTTTTCTCGTTGACAAGATTGTCATACACACTTCTGCTGCTCTCTGTCTCGTTATGAGTGATATTATTTCCAGCAGCATCCTGGCCTTCCACAACTGCGGTATTAAGCAGATCATAGCTGGAGATCATCTTGCGGTTCAGTGCATACCAGCTGTTCTGGTAACTCACCTGTTCCTGCACAAGCTTGCTATCAGCAGCAGGATCGGTATCCGTTGCCGCCTGAAGGGAACTGGTATCTGTTTTTCCATCATAGGAAAGAACATTTCCGCCTGTAACATAACGCAGATAAGAATCCACATCCTTTACAGTGATTCCGCTGTTTTCTTCACCAAAGTAGAAGGAAAGATATTTATCCATATTTGCTTTTGCATCCGGGTTGACTGCAAGATAATTCTGAAGAAATGCAGCCGCATTCGTCTCATTGGTAAAGTTCAGATAGAAATATACATAATTTGCTCCACCTGGCTCATTATAAAAAACAGTCTGCACCGGTTTCTCCACATCGACCCCGAGATCTCGAAGTGTCTTTCCGCCCCAGGCTGCCACAGGCGTATCCATTTTTACTGCAATATTTCCAGTCTGACTGACTCCCGCAAATTTTTCCTGAAATGTTGCTACATCCATCGGATTCTGATAGCTCTGTTCTCCGGTTCCAAGCAATTCTGCCGGGAGCAGATAGGCAAGCTGCGTACCTTTGACCGTGATACTCTCACCTGTCATGATGTCGTTTTTGTTCACCTGTTTTCCAGTCACTTTGGAACTTGCGATGTAGTTTTTGCCTGCCAGCATCAGTTTCTGCAGGCCTGAAAGATCAAGTGTTGTATTTTTTCCGTTGATAACGATAGCACTGCTGAGGTCAGCACTCTTTTGAGCCGCAGTATTCCCTGTATTTTCTGCATCCTCACCAGTACCACTATAAATATTTTTAAAGAGGCAGTTCTCATTCAGGGCTGATTTTTCTGACCCGAAGCCATAATAATTTCCTGCAAGCTTTACATTATTGTTCTTGCCGGAAATTGTCAGGTCATCTGCAAAATATGTCGTACCCTCCAGGCTGACTTCTTTTCCAGACTCTACATTCAGTCCTTTTGCCCAAAGATTCACGCCTGCAGCACTTGCAAAGCTGCTGCCGTTTCCAATATTGATTTCACCGGCGCAGACTACCTTATCTCCGGAATTGATTTTAAGAGAAGCATTATTTTTTACATGAATACTCTGCGTGGAAAGTTCTCCCTGCGCTGTTTCTGTCTCTTCTGCCTTGCTCTTTGGCAGAAGCCCGGCATAAATACTTCCCTGGATCGTAGATTCACTCTCTGCATTTCCTTCGCAGACAATTCCGCCATCTGCTACAACGATCATATTCATAAGATCAGGCAGAGTAGAAGGCGTCGGAAACTGTACCGCCGGTACACCCAGGCGGATATCTGTCTCGATAATAGCTGCATGCCCCTTCGGATCAACATAAATAACTTTGAGATTTTTAAGAAGAATCCCGCTTTTTGTATTGGAAGTTCCGGTGCTTCGGATCACACTCATTTCCGCTCCGGCACTGTCCGACGGATTTGTGATGACCAGTGATTCTTTCTTTGCATCAAACACAGAAGAATCTTTTAAAAGATCCACGTAGTCGATCAGTTTGTCCAGACTGTACTGCTTCTTGCTTCCATTGTCTCCAACTCTTTTGACCAGTTCATCCAGAAAAAATGTCTCAAACTGGCTCTGACGCTGTGCATCCATTGTCGCATCCTGCGTATTGCTGTCTTTATCGTAATCTTCCAGAACCTTTGTGTATGCTGTGGACATAGCCTCGCCCACGTCCTCCTGGAGTCCTGTACGGATTTCCTCCAGTGCACGTTCTGCTGTATAAAAGATGTCTTTTCCCTTGAGGTCGGTGACCTTCATGTTAAAGTTTGCCAGAGCAATATACAGGATCAGCATTCCCAGTATCGCTACAAAGGAAACTGCGATCAGTACTGAAAAAAGGGAAAATCCTCTGTTGTTGTCTTTGCGCTCTTTCATTACCATTCTCCCGAAAAAATCAATCTTCTTTGGAACCATCCAGTGATGCAATCAGCTCGCTGTCCGGAAAATTCTTCTCTGCAGCGCCTTTTTTGAAAATCTCAACCCTGACTGTATAGATACGGTCTTCGTTTTCTCTGTCATCCAGACTGTTGCAGTCCAGAATCTTTTTGGCTGAGTTGCCGCTTACTTTAATACCTTTGGCCCCATCTTTGTTGACCGACTGGTAGGTAAGGGTCATCTGTGAGGTTTTACGCTTTGAAGAAGTAGATAACTCACCCTCAGCTGCAGCTGAATCACTGATATCATAATCCAGATTTGTGCGTAGCTTTGTCACCGCACGATAAAGTCCGACGTTTGTATTCCAGTTGGTCTTTCCGCGCTCTGCCGGATTCTCCAGTATTGTCAGAGCCATACGGTAAGCGCTTTCCTGAAGATGTGTCGGAACATTGTTTTCTTCATCCTTCTGTTTGCTGACATAGAAATTCAGTTCACAGTTGATTCGGTTATCGAATATGATCTGGTCATATGGTGTCACACTGCTTGTGGAATTGTAATTTGGATAATAAAAAACAAATATATTTTTCAGATTCTCACCGGCATCGGAACTGTAAAATGTTGTGTATTCGGTGTCGATGATATTTGACTGCTGTTTATCATTGTTCTTAAACTCTTTTTCCAGTTCCTCACTGTAATTATCGTTGATCCATTTCCATGGGTCCAGAGTACGTTTTGCTTCAGCCTTTACAGTACCGTTGTTTTCTTCCACACGAACGGTCAGAGTTCTGACAGAATGACTGTAAATGTCATCTATCAGATCAAGTTTATCCGTCCTGCCTTCAAATCCACTGAACCATGACTTCATCTGTTCATAAAGACTGTCGATATTGACATCCTTCTCCTCAATCAACAGGGCCGAAGATTTTCTGTCCATCTTTGCGACATTCGGCATCTCGTAATCATTCTTGCCCTGCTCCGTATTGGATGCAGTCTTTTTCTTATAACCAGATGTCTTACTTCCGTCAAAGGTCACAAGGGCGTCAAAACTCTCCTTATCATTTTTTACATTCGTCAGTTCAAAATAATATTTTGACGCATTTTCACCAGATTTTCGTGGATTGAATTTGTATGTTTTTCCACCATCCGAAGAAAGGACAGATGCCGTAACTTTAGAATCATCCAGATCATCCCTGGACTGGCTGACCGGTGAATACACATAATCACCGCTGCCGGTTTTATCCGATGATCGAAGTACTTCACTGATTCCCAGCTCTCCGCTCTGGATCCTTGCACTCTGCGGATTCAGGAATGTGAGTCTTGTTGTATTTCTGACACTGTCAATTGGATAGTTAAAAGCCAGCGAAACCTCCTCAAAGGTTTTGGCCTTGATCTCTTCCATGATATTCTGGGCTACTGTAGTCGCCTCCAGATAGATCCTCGATTTGCGGTTTATCCGTCCTGAGGTCACAAAGCTCTGAAGAAGAACCGCCGCCGTAATGGCAAAAATGGCAACGGCAACGATAACTTCGATCAGACTCATACCGGCATTTTTTCTTTTTTTCATTGATTTGCCGCTCCTTTAGCATTCTTCAAAAAACAGCATTAGAGGGGTATATGATTCTCCCCCTCTAATGTATATTTCGTATTTATTGTGTATCCATATTCTGATCGGATGCTTCAGCAGGTGCATTCTGCTCAACCGTACCAAAGATATTGTCGGTTCCGTATGCCACGCTTCCGGCATCCGGTTCCGTGTAAGTACGCTCTGTTCCTGACATCGAGAAGATATTTACGATGATCGTTCCGGTCAGGTTGCCAGTGGAAGTATCATAGGACGCATTAACATTGTCAAGTGTCATTCTTCCACTCTGGTCTGCAACGTAAAGCACAGCTTTTTTGAGACCTGCATAGGTTCCGTTGAACTGCAGAGTTACCTGCGTACGATAAAGAACAGGTACCTGTGAATCGCTGCTCTGATCTGCCACTGCAGCATCAGAAGCATTCTGAAGATTTTCCTCCGCCTGACTGTCGGTTCCTTAGATATTATCGATCTGCTCCTGCGTCTGTGCGTTCGCCTGCTCAGACATTGTCTGATCCTGTGACTGCGCCAGATCTTCCTCGGAGCTTCCGTCAATCGAAGCAACAAATTCCTTTTCTCCTACACCTACATTTGTGATCTGAAATCCGAGTTCATTTTCCATCTTGTTTGCAAGTACAATTCCATCCTCCGGTCGTACATCTGCTGGAAATTCGGATATATATTCACTGATCTTATCTTTGATTGAAGCAGTCTCACTTACATAGAAATCCTTATTTGCTGCAAGCTCAAGCAGATCCTGCAACTGCTCCTCCAATGCTCCGTTGAGGTCCTCTATCTGGTCAGCCTTCTCCATCTGCGGACGATATCCAAAGTACCATCCCACGAAGAACACCAGAATGCCGATAAACATCAGCAGTATTTTTTTATCACGCATTGACACTTTCATGTCCTGTCTGCCTCCTTAGTTTGCTGTCTCATCGTCCATTGGTGCCGGATCTGAATAGGTACAGATCACACTCATGGATACGGTGCCGTCTTCACTTTCCTCCAGTCCTGTTGTGGTGACTGCTGAAAGACTCTCAAACGTACGAAGCTGCATCAGTGTGTTAGCTGCCGCCGATTTGCTTGAAACCCTCATAGAAAAGCTTACCTGTGTTCCGGTAGAACTGAATGTTTCAACGGTAATATCCGACGGCATCTTCTCTTCCATTTCTTCAAGGAAAGTCTTCAGCCCTTCATTCGGAGTATTTGTATACTGATACATTCTCTGGAAATTTTCATAGTTGTACTTGGCATTGGTATACGCATAGTAGATCGCTTCAATCGAATTCTCTTCGTTTATTCTCTTATTCAGCTGATCCCGTACATGCTCCTGATACATTCTGCATCCAATACCAGCACCAGCCAGCACAACTCCACCAAGCACACCAACTGTGCAGACAAAAGCTGCACTTCTTAAATTCTCCGCTCTTTCTCCCTGCTTTTTGCTGATCTTCTCCATCAGATTCACACCGGAAACCTGTGGGGCCAGAACTGCTGTGTAAAGGAAGAGGCCTTCTCCCTTATCAAACTCCGGAAGCGTGCAGTTTTCCATATCATTGAGAATCATTATGTCATACTGTAATTCATTCTTAAAAAGTGTCCGAAGGCCTTTTACACCAGCACCTGCTCCACAGCACATAACAGAATCAAAAACAGTATCGGTATTTCGGGAAAGATAATAATCCATGATTCGGCCTATATTGCCGATCAGATAGCGAAAACTCTCAGTTATCTCGGCGCGGACATTGTCCATATCATCGTCTGAATTGTCCTCAATCCTGCCATCAAGAGTAGGAAAAACATATTTTTCTCTGTAGAGGGCAGCCAGTGCGCCTTCAGGAGTGAGTTCTTCTCCAAACTCCGGTAAGCTTCTCATAACCTCGATTGCGGATTCAAGTCCATATCCAACTGTACGCTGTAAGGTAAGCTCTCCATCTCGGATGATACTGATGTTTGTATTTCTCATCTCGACCTTAAACAACAGATGGGTACCTTCCATAAACTCGTTTCGAACTGCAGAATAGATACTGTCACCGGTACTGGTACAGCCCGCTACAGTAAGCCCTGCCGCAGCAGCCATTTCACTGAAAGCTGTGGATACCGACTTTGGTGCTGCATACACCATCAGGTGATACTGCCTGATCTCATTTTCTTCCTCGTTCTTCTTTGTCTCGATATCTATGATCGTATAAGAAAGTACATAATTTGATACATCAACCGGGAAATAATCGGTTGCGTTTGCCTCGATCAGGCTCTGGATCTGTCTCTTTTTGACAAAAGGAATTCTGACCTCACGGCTGGCAATTCTGGAAGAACCTGTTACGAAAAATACTTTTTTACTATGTATATTGTGCCGGGCAATTTCGTTCTTAAGAAGCTGTCCAAGTCCTTTTGTATCGCGGACCAGACCATCATCCACTGCGCCTGCCGGTACCGAACATGTAAAACAATTGAGGATTCGTTCTCCCCTGCCATGCGGTTCGACTTCCGCCAAACGCATCTGTGAAGCTCCGATCTCTATGTTCAAATAACGTGCCATTTCTTTCCTCCGTAGTTATAAATACTCAGTCACTAAAATATGAATTTCGATGTCATGTATAACGAGTTTCGAAACTCATAGTTAAGTGGCTGATCATGCACAGTATCAGATGCCCAGAAGGCCCAGATACCAGCTGATCCATGCATTTCCCCATAGTGCCGCAATAAAAATCCCTGCCGACAGATATGGTCCCATTGCAAGCATACGTCCGGCACCACTGACTTTGATGCGGATCACATGTACCACAGAACCGATGATGCATCCCAGTACAAAAGCCAGAATGATCAGCTTCCATCCAAGGATCAGCCCGCAGGCTGCCATCAGTTTTACATCGCCTCCACCGATCGCGCTGCCGCCGCTTACCAGAAAAAGGATTTCCAGAAATGCGCTGACACATACTGCACCGATCAGATGTGATGCAAGGTTTCCTCTGTCGAGAATTGTTGCTGCTATTCCAAGGAAAAGCAGAAAGACATTGATTCCAAACGGAATCTCATAGGTGCGCCAGTCAATAAGACTAAGGGTCAGCAAAGCCGACACCATTAAGCAGTACACGAGGCTGACCCAGGTCAGTCCATTGACTACACATACCACTACATAGAGTATTCCATTGAGGGCTTCTATGAGTGGATACTGCGCAGATATTTTTGATTTACAGTTTCGACATTTACCGCCAAGTACGATCCAGCTGAATACCGGAACCATGTCGTACCATTTCAGCTTCCTCCCACAGATCATGCAGTGGGAGGGAGCCGTTATGATTGATTCATGCAGCGGAAGCCTGTAGATACAGACATTCAGGAAGCTGCCGATCACGATTCCAAATATAAAGATTGTGATGTACGGGACGGAATCTAAGAAAAGAAGCATAGGGGGTTCCTTTCGTGGGGGTGTTATTTTTCAGATCCTTTTGCCATATAGGTTGCAAATTTATTTGTTGCAGCTGTGTCGTCTTCTGTAGTATAAGCTACGCTTGTTCCGCCATCATCTTTGACAGTTACAGTTGCAATAATACTCTTTTTCTCACCATTTTTACCCCATTTTTTTGATTTTGTTCCAGTTGTTGCCCATTTTGGAACAGCTTCATCTAAAGCCGCTTTGAGTCCAGTATTTTTATCTGAATCAGTAACTGTAGTAGTTGAGTCTCCTATAGTTACAACATAAGATTTTGCTGGAAGTTCTGCTGCTGGATCTGCTGCAAATACTTTAATTACTTTTACAATTTCATCCATGTTAGATGCATCTGCTGTTTTTCGTGTTTTCTCAACATATTTTGTATACTGAGGTGCAAGAAGTCCTACCAGGATTGCAAGGATTGCTACTACGATTACAAGTTCTACAAGTGTAAAACCTTTGTTATTTTTCTTTTTGTTTAAAAGCTTAAACATACTTCTGTCTCCTTACTTTGTGTTATTAGATAGTAGTATTCATTTAAACAAAAGAATTGTTATGTATTCATCAAAAAGCTGAACTATATCAGCAACTTAATTTTTAAAGTTTGCGTATCACGGAGTAACTGTGCCACCTGCAGCTGGTGTTTCTTCACCACCTACAAAGTCAGCAAATGCTTTTGGTGAATATGTTACTGTAACTGCTCCATCTGCAGTAATAGTAATAGTTGCAGTTGGGTTAGTCTTCCATTTTGCTGATTTCAATTTCATATTTACATAATCCGGACAATACTCTTTTAAAGCAGCTTCCAAATTTCCGCCAACAGTAGGTGCTGCATTTTCATTAAGTACAATCTTCTGTCCCGGTGCTGCGATTTCTGGTACAGTTTTTTCGCCATCAGCTGCATATACCTGCACTGCTTTTACCATCTCATCCATATTAGATGCATCCGCAGATTTTCTTGATTTCTCAACATATTTTGTATACTGAGGTGCGAGAAGTCCTACCAGGATTGCGAGGATCGCAATTACGATTACCAATTCTACCAATGTGAAACCTTTGTTGTCTTTTTTTCTTTCTCTAAGAAATTTAAACATAACTCAATCTCCTTCATTCTTTTTTCATCGGAGCGAGTGATGTGATCGGCAGCAGGCAGGAGCATGTCTCTGGCTGCTGCAGGACAACAGGCTTTACGCACATATTCAACTTTTTGATGAATACATAACTCTCCTGTTGTTTTGATCACGAATACTCTGTCCGATGATTGTTCAACGAGCGAGAACACCCGGAGGTGCTCTCCACCCCCCCCCTGAATTTTTGACGTTTCAGAGGAGAGGGAGTTATGTTGTAAACTCGTTATTTAATTGTATTGTTTCTGTTTTGTTTTTTGTTGTCTGATCTTATGGTTTTTGAAAAGCCCTCTTTTCACACTCCATTGATCTATTGTGAACGCAGCACCTATGCCTGCCGCGTGACAACCGTGTCTTTGTGGAAACTTTTAATGCGGTTCCCAATCGCAAGGTTACAGGTTATCTAACCCATTATACATTGTGCCGATCGGCATGATTACGGCGATTACCAGTGTACCAACAATGAGTGCCATCAGAACAATGATTATTGGTTCCATGGCAGCGAGGACACTCTGGGTTGTGATTTCAACCTCTTCGTCGTAGTAATCAGCGAGTTTTGCGAGCATATCCTCCATATTACCGGTCTCTTCACCGATTCCTGTCATGTGGTAGACCATCGGTGGAAATACTTCGCTGGCCTGCAGTGGTTCGGAGAGCGGGATACCTCGCATAACATCTGCTTTTGCCCTCTGCAGAGCATTCTTATAATGAACGTTGCTGATAACCTTGGTACAGGTGTCAAGGCATTCCGGTGTGGATATACCGGATGCCATCAGAGTGCTCATGGTTCTTGCAAACCTTGCGCAGGCTGTTTTGACTGTAAGCTTGCCAAAGAGCGGCATCCTCATCTTGATATAATCGATCTTCAGTCTTCCCAGCTCTGTTCGGTAGATCAGTCTGTATGCCGCGATCACAGCAGCAATCACCAGCAAGATAATATACCAGTGGCCGACCGTCCATTTGCTGACATTCATAACTCCCATTGTCAGTGCCGGCATCTCCACATCCAGATCTGCAAACATGTCGATAAAAATCGGGATGACATAAAGCAGCATTACGGCGATTACCCCGATGACTGCACATATCAGTATGATAGGATAGATTGTTGCTTTTCGGATCGTTGCCTTGAGCTTGGCTTCTTTTTCAAAATGAATTGCCATTCTTTCAAAAGAAGTATCCAGGCTTCCTGATGATTCACCGGCCTGTACCATATTTACAAGCATCGCCGGAAAAATATCCGGGAGTGCTGACATAGAATCCGCAAGTGTATTACCTTTTTCTACGTTCGTCAGTACTTCAGCAATACCTTTTTTAAGCCATTTGTTCTCGGTCTGCTCAGTCATCATCTGCAGAGCTTCCTTCATGGGAACACCTGCCTGTGTAATGCTGACAAACTGACGGCAAAAAACGCTCAGGTCTCGCGGCTTGACTTTTGCACCGATCGAGATATCCAGATCTTTGTTCAGGACTCCCTGCTCCTTGATCTCAACTGGAAAAAGTCCATCTTTTTTCAGCTGCTGTGAAACTTCTTCACTGCTCTGGGCTTCTATCCTGCCTCGTTTCTCCCTGCCGTTCTGATCAACGGCAACGTAGGTATAACCGGGCATTTACTCAGTCCTTTCTGTTATAGTTACTATAGTTCAAAATTTACCTTTTTATTCATTGCAACTGGATCCTGTGCATATGTCTGTACGGCATCTGCGCTAATCTCACCCCGCATAAAAAGGTCATACAGTGCGTCATCCATCGAGATCATTCCAGATCTGCGGCTGGTCTGCATCACGGATGGAATCTGGAAGGTCTTGCCTTCTCGGATCAGGTTACGCACAGCATTATTTGCAAAGAGTACTTCCAGTGCCGCCACCCTGCCACCGTGTTCCCTGCGGATCAGCTGCTGCGAGACGATGCACTCCAGAACTGCTGCCAGCTGGATTCGAACCTGCTGCTGTTGGTCTGGCGGAAATACGTCGATGATTCGGTCAATTGTTTTGTCTGCTCCGATCGTATGGAGCGTACTGAATACCAGATGTCCGGTCTCGGCTGCGGTGATGGCTGTGGAGATTGTTTCCAGATCTCGCATCTCACCTACAAGAATAACATCCGGATCTTCGCGCAGTGCCGCTCGAAGTGCAGCTGCGTAGCTGTGAGAATCACTTCCGATCTCTCTCTGGTTGACAATGGATTTGTCATGCCTATGCAGATACTCGATTGGATCCTCCAGCGTAATAATATGATATGGATAGTTCTGATTGATCACATGGATCAGCGATGCCAGTGTTGTGGACTTTCCACTTCCGGTAGGACCGGTAACCAGCACAAGGCCTCTCTTTCGACTGGTGATCTCTACTACTTCTTTGGGGATTCCCAGCGTTTCCGGCTGAGGAATCTCAAATGGCAGGCACCTCATGACTGCGGCGCAGGTTCCTCTCTGCAGGAAAACATTGACACGAAAACGCCCTACCCCTGGGATGGCGTAGGCGAAATCAGTCTGTCCCTCTTTCTCAAATTCCGCTCTGTGGTGATCATCCATGAGCGGCAGAAGAAGCTCCTTCAGCACATCCGGTGTAAGGTTTTCTCCCACTACTGGAGTCAGAACTCCATCCACGCGGTAGCATGGCGGTCGTCCCACTGTAAAGTGGATATCTGATGCGTTATCTTCCAGTGATGTCTTTAAGATTTGTTTCAGATCATACATATATTCTATTCCTCGTAAGAAGCTTTCAGCATTTCGCTGATAGATGTTGTACCGTCAAGAACATATCGGATTCCGTTTTCGCGTAGAGTCCGCATTCCGCCCTGTTTGGCGGCTGCGATCATTTCTTCTGTTGAAGCATTTTCGGCGATCAGCCTGCGCATATCGTCACTGACCTCCATGATCTCGAACACACCGGTACGACCAAAATATCCGGTATTGTTGCAGAGCTTGCAGCCGACTGGCTCATAAACTTCGGTCTGTTCTGCCTCAGAACGCCTCAGGATACGCTTTTCTTTATCCGTTGCAGGCCTTTTCTGGCGGCAATGCGGGCAAAGCTTTCGTACAAGTCGCTGTGCGATTACTCCGATGATCGCATCTGCAACCAGATAACGGGCAATTCCCATATCTGCGATTCGGTTCAGTGTACCAACTGCATTGTTTGTATGCATAGTCGACACAACCAAATGTCCTGTAATAGAAGCCTGAACAGCAATAGAAGCAGTCTCCTTGTCTCGGATCTCACCGATCATGATGATGTCCGGGTCCTGACGAAGAATGGATCTCAATGCCGAAGCAAAGGTCAGGTCTACTTTGTTGTTAACCTGTATCTGGTTGATTCCTTCGATATCCGCCTCGACAGGGTCTTCTACGGTAACGATGTTTACCTGCTCTTTGTTCAAAGCACTTAAGGCGGTATAAAGAGTAGTGGATTTACCACTTCCTGTTGGTCCTGTTACAAACAGGATTCCGTATGGTTTAGCGAGCATATGCTGCAGAGTTTCCATCTCGACCGAATCCAGTCCGAGTTCTTTAATCTCTCTTGTCAAATTCAGTTTAGAAGAGATTCGCATAACGATCTTCTCGCCATGCACGGTCGGGATTGAAGAAATTCGGATATCATATTCACGGCGGTCAACCATAACGGTCATTCGGCCGTCCTGCGGTTTTCTTTTTTCAGATATATCCATTCCACCCATGATCTTGATTCGTGTGGAAATTGCCGGAAGAAGGCTATTGTCATAGACCATCCTCTCATAAAGGGCACCATCTATACGGTATCGAACGCGAACATTGGATTCAAGCGCTTCGATGTGGATATCACTTGCTCTCTGGCGGACTGCCTGCTCAATCAGCGAGCGGACAAGCTGTACGATAGGAGCATCGCTGATGTCTGTCTCGTCTGTAATCTCTTCTATATTTCCACGGAGCTGTTCACGCTCTCGAGTAAAACGGCGGGCAGCATTCATTGTCTCAGATGCACCATAGCATCGGTCTATTGCAGCCAGAACGTCTCGTGGTGTAGCGATATAAGGCTCCACCTGCAGATTGGTTACAATTGAAATATCGTCAATGGCAGCCATATCCATTGGGTCAGCCATAGCCAGGTGAAGAATATTGGCATTATATGGATCCAGTTCAAAAGGAATACACTGGTATTTTTTCAGCAGGTTGACACTGACCAGGTTGCGTACTTCCTTCGGAATCGTGATTCCGGTAAGCTGTATTATCTTCAGACCAAGCTGTGTCTGAAGTGCACGGGCAATCATTTCTTCCGTGATAAATCCATTCTCAACCAGAACTTCACCAATTTTTTTATCGGTTCCTTTCTGTAATTCCAGTGCTTTTTTTAAGTTTTCTTCAGTAAGAACGTCCTGCTTGATCAGTAAATCACCAAGCCTCATTCTTTCACGTCTCATTGCCATTGGGTTATCTCTTCCGTTCTGCGTATTTGTTGCTGTTTTTACAGCATATCCGTATTTATGTCATAAAACGCCAACATAAATAGTTATATGCAATAAATTTATCGTGTCGATTCATAAAAGTCAATGAATCGGACATTTTTGGTCCAGAAATGCACGAAATTTCACAATTATATTTTGTATACAATAAAAGGACCGGGCTGATTACCCGATCCTGATCTGATTTTTATGATTGTCTGGTTTCTATATTATTGTATGTACAGAAAAATTTATTTTTTCTTATTGTGGTAGATCAGTAATCCTGCTACTGCAAGTACTGCGATCACTGCGATCCATGTAAATGGGTTCTGATACCATCTGGATGCGGTAACTTTTACATTCTGCCCAGATGCCTCGCGGCTGTCCTTTGCGTCAGTGTTTTCTGCTTCAGGCTCTTTGGAGTCTTTTTCTGTATTTTCAGCTTCATCTGTTTCTTCTGTAATTGCCGGTGTTGGTGTCTCGGTTGCTTCTGCGGTCTCAGTTGGTGCTGGTGTCTCAGTTGCCTTTGCAGTCTCTGTCGGGGCCGGTGTTTCAGTTGCGTCTGCAGTCTCTGTCGGGACTGGTGTCTCAGTCGCCTTTGCAGCTTCGGTTGGTGTTACACTCACTTCTGCCACCGCATCGACACTCTCCTCTACAGTATCCAGATGTTCTGCTTTCCATTCTTCTGTTTTCTCCAGATCTACCCAGCCTTCTGTTCCATCAACTCTGGTCACGCCCCAATGGCTTCCATCCACCATTTCGGCATCCTGTGTGATATGAAGAGTCTCGCCATTTTCAATATCGCGCACTCCCGGAACTTCGCCATATTTTTTCCCAGGTCCCTGGTAGAGCTTCTGCGTTCCTTCTTCTGCATATGCGTTTACATCATAATCAGCATTGTAATTCACATGGTCCTTGCCTGCGATATACAATTCGGAATCAATTGCTTCTTTACGGGAATCTGCCGGACGGCATTCATCAAGTGGAGCATATCCATACATGCCATGATATTCCGTGTATCCCCAGGTGCGGTTATTCTCGGTATCCTCTACTTCGCCCTCTATATGAAGTGCTGTTCCATTCGGGATCTGCTCATCATTCAGCTTCGTAGATTCCAGATCCGGCTGTGAGTAGATGTCAATTCCTCCTGCCTTTGATTCTACGATCATATAATAGTCTGTCGGATAATCCGGTTCTGTCTTACCTGTCTGTACATCTGCCATGACGTTCACACTCATCAGAAGTCCCAGTATCATGACCAGAAAACTTTTCGCCAGTTTTTTCATCTTATTTTATCCCCTTCACTCCCGATAATTCTTTACCTATCATACCATAGACCCACCCCAATGATAATCCTTTTTTATCATAAAAACTTACTAAATTTCTGATTATCTTTTCATAAGTTGGTAAATGCCGATATAT
>ENA-OPRS01000234-OPRS01000234.1-human-gut-metagenome-genome-assembly--contig:-NODE-234-length-38897-cov-3.772154_pt1 | contig 38897 bp, 39 predicted proteins | sample MGYA00241795_ERZ501881 | MGnify/ENA primary metagenome ERZ501881 (study PRJEB25962, sample SAMEA2042440) | human gut metagenome | biome: human gut; feature: human-associated habitat; material: faeces... | reverse complement strand
TGTAGGCCTCCCGGAGAGTTTGCAGGCGGTCTTCCTTCTCTAGCAGGTGGTAAAGGGGTCCCATAAGTAAAACAGCGCTAGCGCTATGATCGGGAAAAGGCAAATACCGGGCGTCTCCTGCGAGAGTAGTGTAGGGGAAAGTTTGGTGGGATTTGGCGTATTCCACTGCGGCAGAAGCAAGCTCCAGCATGGTGACCTTGTGCCCGAGCCCCGCCAGCCAGTTGGCGTAGTATCCCACGCCGCCGCCAATGTCGTAGATGGTGGCCTGTTCCGGTAGCCAGCGCAGCAGCAGTTCTTTGGCGCGGGCGGCTTCCAGTTTGCCGATACCCCGTTCCAGCCGCCCGATCTCCGCACCGTTTTCATAGAAGTTGTAAGCCTCCTGATTTATCTCCATGGTTTCGCCTCCCAAAATTATTTTGCTAATTATATCATTGTAAAATGGGAATGACAAGAAAGCTGCTGCATAAAATATCTCGCGTTCAGACAGGTGGCCGAGCTGCTAGGCCACAGTACTAGCTGTACTACGCCAAAAAGGACACCTCTCTTCTAACTGGCATCACTAACGACTTCAACCTGTGAACGCTATGCGGTAGAATGCACAAAAGTAAGGCCGAAAATTTTGCACGTCCAAAAGGGCGAAAAACGAGAAAACGCAGCCGGAAAAGCCCGAAAAAGGCAAAACCGGGTGCGTTTTGGGTGCTGGAGGTTTGGAAGCAGGTGCAAACGGATGCAAAAAGTGGGGGAGAAGTGGAGGACTTGGTCTAGCCTGCTGGCTCGGTCAGGCCTGGACGCAGCCCACAGGGCTGCAGGCCCCCACGACACGCACTGCGTGGGGCGCAACCGCGCCTTGTTGCCAAGACATTCCGCCCGTTAACAAAAAAAGTCAGGTACCGCAAATGCGATACCTGACTTTTTTGGCTGTACTGAACAAAAATGAGCCCTCGACCAAAAACCAAGGTCAAAAACCCAGGTTTTATGCGAGTTTCCAGCATTTCTCCGTTCGAAAAATGCTCACTGAACGAAAATGAAACCACCAATTACGCTTCATTATAATTTACGGATTATCTGGTATATAATGGAAAGAATCTGTTCAAAGAAGGCCTGGTTTTCCTTTCTCAACTTCCGATTTTTCTTGGAGTTCCTGCAAAATGTCAGATAGGTCCACGTTGCAACAACTTTGAAATAGTTTTACCCGCATTTTCAACGCCGCTAAAACTGGTTGAGAGGAAAATCCACAGGAAAGATATACCTTGGCCGCATTGCGAAGCAGGAGTGGTTGATCCAGTTTCTGAACGATTTTCTTCAAAAGATCATCGGCTTCTGGGGGAAGTGAAACCATAGGGCAAAAAAGGTTACACACCAACAAGTCGTACTCATTGCCGCAGAGCATACAGGGGATTCCATCATTGATCCGCTCTAGTGTCTGGACTAGCAAAAACTCGTCTTGCTTGTTTTTATAGACATCCTCTCCCATGCGCAAAAGAAGTAAGCCAAGGAACTGGAACCAATATTGAAAGCCTTGGCGTTGAGACTTCCAGCCATAATAGAGACTTGTCTTCTTTTTCCAGGTATGTAGAAGCCGTCTAGCAAACTTGGAGTCATCTCTATACAGTCCTGCAAGATTGCCCAGGAAACTCAGATCTGAGGAGTCATAAGATTGATCTGTATGGAGGTGGAAGTAATAGTTATCAGCTTTCTCCACCCAATCCCAGAAACACTCCTGAAAGACATCTCGTTCTATTTGACCCTCGTCCAACTTCATAAGCAGTTCTGCCCACGCTTGAAAAACACCTTGGCCTTTTCGGGGAACTTTGGCAAATCCCGCCACCCCTTCTGGTCGGGCGCAAATGTTCACTAACACTTCCCTTGCAGCGGCACTACCGGGAGACCGCATAAGCCATGTATCATCTGCCAGGATCTCTAGGCACATGGGAAGCATTTCACTAAAATGCGAGGATAGAGTTTCTGCCAACTGCGCTTGGGCAGCTCCATCCAGATCTTGAGATATTACCAAGCAAAACAAGAGCACAGTGAGGTTGTCATACTTTTCAAAAGTACGGTCTAGAAGGACAATGCAGTCTTGGGCGGATAGTCCGCTGTCCCGTAAAATCAGCAGTGCTTCCAAGGGGCTTACTTCAGTGGCCAGCCAATCCAGCAGGATCTCTGGCCCCGCCCGCCACAAGATCTTTTGCACCAGGAGCGCCTGCTTGGAAGTGTTCCAATACTGCAATCTTACAAGACCACCAAAGTTTTTCCAGTCCTTCCAATTCTCCACCTTCACCTCTGGAATTTCTACTCCTATGGTACCGGAAAATCGTTTTTTGCAATAGCTCTTGTCGTACTGTAGAGCCTCCTCTCGCAGTGCTATTGCTTCTTTTTGGGACAAGCTTTCACACGCGCCTACCATCTCGTTCCAAGGAAGATTTCCCACACTTTCAAAATCAAAGGCAGGCATTTCTGTACTCATTCTTTCACACCTTCTTCCCCAGGATACACCAGTTTTGCTTCATTTCTCCAAGCTTGTACCCGCTTAATAATTGCTTTAGAATTTGGCGATTTATAAAGGGCAGTATCATATTTTCCAAAGGAATTCAAAGAGGACCCCAAACAGTACGCAACGTCGTCAATGATGATAAAACGGTCGTGGACAACTTTTGGCAAAGAATACACTTCCATTTTTTTAATGTTACCTGTTTTTTTGATCTCTTCTAATTCTCTTTTTACTCCATTAAAACAGATTTCCTTATCTTTGCCCATTTTATGATCAAAAAAGTGCCTTTTAGAGCCAAAACATACCAGATGGTTGCATCGAACCCAACCTTTTATCACTTTTTGTATGGCCACCTCGTCTAAGTACATATCGCAAATCACGATTTCCCGGCCGGCGCTTGCCAAAAGCTCTCCTACGATCTCCTGTGCTCTCTCCTCCTCTCCCTTCCGAAAATAGACAAACCACCGCTTCTTTTCCAAATTCTCCAGGGTCCTGCGCTCCGTTTCCTGTTCTATCAGGTTTTTGTCATCTGCGGTTTTTCGATCATAGAATTCAGAGGGCCAAACCGGTACTCGCTTACCGTTGGGGAGAGTCCGATGATGCCAAGTAGACAGAAAGGAACCAGAGAACCATGCGCCCATAGGAACGGACTCCAGTAATTCTCCCTTTTGGCTCCAGATCTTCAGCTGTGGGTTCTGCTTGAATGGCAAATTGGGGAGGGGGAGAACCTCGGAAGTGATCTTCTCCATAGGAGTAGATGTGATTCCCAAAGGAGACTCCCACTGTATCTGGTACCGCATTTCATCCAGGAGTTGTCCGTCCCGTGGAAATAAAAGCGCCATCTGGTCCTTCCCAGTTTTGCTGGGAAAGAACTTTATTTTCCACAGAATCGGATCGGTCATGCAAAGAATGTTGCTGCCCCAAAATTCCGGATAAGTCTCCAAATCGATGTCACACAGTTCCTTCATCCGCATAACTGCTTTTGCTTTTTCAGTGGCGGTAAAACATTGTTCTGTCTCACGATTTTCGTCAATAAAGGCGCAGCTGCGGAAAGAGGTGGAGCGATTTGGCAAAATCTGACACAGAGACGGTGCCTCTATTCCTAAGGGCACTTGGCTTTTTGAGGGAATTAATGCATACCCCTGGGAAGGATTTCGCTGATAGTTAGACGCTATTTTGAAAAAAGGGATGCGAAAACGCTCCCAGTTGTGAAAATGAAAACTTTCTAAAGCATCATCCACCGCACAAAAGATTCTTCCGCATTGAAGCGTCTTGCCCTCTCCCAGGGAGAATTCCAGAAAAGCGCCGTTTTCGCCTTCCAGCGGTGGGGAAGAAAGTTGGTTGCAGGGAATCAGTTCTGTGATAGACAGCACAAGCTGGAACTGCGTTGTTGTGTCATTCCGTAGCCAAAACAGTGTGATTTCCCCACCTACGTACTCTGAAACAGTTTGCTTTTCCATAGGGCAATCGCAACCTTCTTTCCTTGTTTTACGAGGATTTTCATATTTTTAGTATATCAGAAAGTCAATAGATATGGAAGAAACTTACCACCCTATAGTGGGCCGGTATGCCTGTTCTTCTTCCTCGTCCTGGGATTCCTCATTGGATGTTTCACCGTCCCAGGATTCTTCCTCTTCCTGCATTTCTTCCTCCCAGCTTTCCTCGGTCTGGTCATCCTCCGGGGAATCGGCCTGGTCATCGGCCACGCTGGCGGTATCTTCCAGATCTGCGGGTTGTTCCTCCAGCTGGAGTTCGGGGCCGTCCTGGGCCTCCTGGGTGGCCAGCTGGTCCTGGGTTTCTTCCTCGGTCTGTTCATCGGATTCTTCCTTATCCTCCTGTCCTTCGGGATGTTCTGCCTGATACTGGGCCTCGTCCTGTTCCAACTCGGCCTCGATCAGGCCGATGACGAACTGCTTCTGAGTCATGTGATTGCGCTCCAGGTAAGCTTTGACACGCTGGAACAGGGATTCCGGCACCTGAAAGGCCAAAGTTCTCATGTTTTCCATAGGTTGTTCCTCCTTAATCTGAATTTTGGGGTGTAATTCATTGTCCACGGCCAAGGCAATAAACTCGCCTGTGGTCATGCCGTGAGCCTCAATATAGGCTTTGAGTTCAGCGTGAAGATCCGCGGGGATTTTCACGGTAATGCCTTTCATATCAGGCATGGGATTCATCCTCCTTTATGAAGTTTTCTATGGTCCAGAGGAGCAGATCCTCCAGAGGAATGTCCAATTCCGCTGCCTTGCTCAAAAGAGTAGCGTACTGTTCTGAGGGCATGTATAATATTTTTCGCAAACAAAAAAGGAAAAAGAGAGACATGGTTTGCAGTTCTCTGGTAGAATGAAGTCGCGACATACCATGCAGGGCAGCCCGGTATGAGCGCAATGAACAGCGCCAGGGCTATCGCAGCGGCCACTACAAGCGCAATCTTACCACCACTTCCGGAGATGTCACCCTCAAGGTGCCTAAGCTCAAAGGGATCTCCTTTGAGACCGCCATCATTGAGCGGTACCGCCGCCGGGAGAGCAGTGTGGAAGAAGCCCTTATCGAGATGTACCTGGCGGGTGTATCTGTCCGGCGAGTGGAGGACATTACCGAGGCCCTATGGGGCAGTAAGGTGTCGCCCTCCACCATCAGCGAATTGAACAAGAAAGCGTATGTCCACATTGAGGATTGGCGGAATCGTCCTCTGCAGGGCGGACGCTATCCGTATGTCTATGTAGACGGAATTTATCTGCGTCGCAATTGGGGTGGAGAGTTTGAAAACGTAGCCATTCTGGTAGCCATTGCAGTGAATGAGGACGGATACCGTGAGGTTTTAGGGGCTGCTGAAGGTATGAAAGAGGACAAGGCCAGCTGGGTGAGTTTCTTCCAATGGCTACGTGGTCGCGGCCTGGACGGGGTTAAGTTAGTGGTTGGCGACAAGTGCCTTGGGATGCTGGAAGCTGTGGGCGAAGTGTTCCCCGAGGCCAAGTACCAACGGTGTACCGTCTACTTTTACCGCAACGTATTTTCTGCCACGCCTCGCTCTAAGATGAAGTTAGTGGCAAAAATGCTTAAAGCGATCCACGCCCAGGAAAGCAAGAAAGCTGCCCGTGAGAAAGCCAAAGCCGTGGTGGAGGAACTGCGTTCCATGAAGCTGAAAGAGGCTGCAAAGAAGGTGGAGGATGGCATTGAAGAAACACTGACCTACTGCGATTTTCCCAGTGAGCACTGGACTCGCATCCGCACCAACAATGTGATTGAGAGGTTAAACCGAGAGATCCGCCGCCGCACCCGTGTGGTGGGCAGCTTCCCAGACGGCAACTCTGCTTTAATGCTAGTCTGTGCCAGGTTACGTCATGTGGCTGGCACCCAGTGGGGCAACAGAAAGTACATGAACATGAACCACCTGGAGGCTGCCCTTGAGGATGCCTCCATTGCTGGTTGACTTCATTTACAACAGAGTCTGCAAACTAAAGTGCGAAAAATTCTTGACACGACCGTGTCGATGGAATCATCTCCTTTTTTATTAAAAAAAGCGCGAAGATCGACTTCGCGCTTTTGCTTTTTATGAACCTATATTAAGTTAATCAAGAGAAATAAAAGAAATTAATTCAATCTAGTTGATGGAAACTATTGTGCCATAGGGAAATGATTTGGCATTCCATGTTGCGATGCTAATAGGTTTGTTCAATATGGTAAAGTAGAGCATTTTCAGCATTTGGTTGTGGGAACAAATCAAGAGATTACCTGAATATGTGGATCGGTAATGATTCCAGAAGGATTGCGCGCGCTTTTTAAAGTCTTCAAAAGATTCTCCCTGAGGGGGGGTGGAAAACACACGAAACTTGGAATCAAGAAAGAGGTTAGGGAACTGTTGAACCATGTCATCACGGGGTTTGCCTTCCATCAGTCCAAGGTTTCTTTCCAATAACTCATCGGTGTAACGGATTTTAGAGGCGAGGTTCTGAAAATGAACATGTTCAATGGTTTGACGACAACGTAAAGCAGAGGAACAAAAAGCAGCGTCTAGTGGAATTGAGCAGGACAGATCCCTACTTTCACTGATGGGAAGAAGTAGACTGCGACCACACAAATAGTTATCTAGGTTGCTTTGTGTCTTAAAATGGCGTAAAAAGAAAATTCGGGAAGTACTCATTTTGTTTGCCCCTTATTAGCAATCTCTGTGTGGTGAGAAATTTCAAAGAGAGGTTTCAATTCTTTTACTATGGTACCATGAATAAAACGACTGCCAATCTTTAAAAAAACCCTTCCATCTTCAAAAGAGCGAAGCTTTTTTTCAGGGAACTCAATATGTTTTGTGTTATGAATATCGATAGTTTTCTGTTCCCCAGAAATTGTAAAGGTTAACTGTGAGCCTTCAATTTGAATATTAGATATGCCGTCTATTTTTTGACCCCATCCATGGGGAACAAGACAGACTCTCCCTTTTTCCCCTCCCAGCTCTATTTGCCAGTTGTTTGCACCGATTTGGAACAGGTAGATATTTTTTTGCGGCGCAGAGAAAATGGGAACAATTTCACCCACAGGTTCCGCAAATGTTCCTAGGGCGATAGAGTTATCCGTGGGCATATAGTAGTGATGCTTCATAACGGTATCTTTTGAACTAATCACTCCATCTTCAATACACTGAGCTAAATAGTGATGTATTTGCTCGTTATATTTCTGGAAGTTTTTTGCCATACGGATGAAATACCTGGCATCCTCGTCTTTTAAGTAACGAAAATACCGTCCATTTTGTTCGTTCGTTTCTGTTTTAATGTATTCCGAATACCAATTTCCCTCTACGGGGTACAATCCCATATATGACTCCTTTAGTTCATTAGCAGACGAGTGCATAACTAAATAATATTCATCACAATTAATATCTTTTGCAATTATCAAAAAGTGATTTCCACTGTTGAAGCTAAAAGAGTATCCCTTTTCGGTTGAGGCCTTATCAAACATTTTGCTAAAATCTTGGTTTAGCAATTCATGATCTTTGAGACGATTAGGGTCAAAGTGATGGAGCTTAAAGACACTGCTCGTACAGACATTGACAGTTGCATCAATGGGAACGATATCTATGCCACATTTCCACGTAACTAACATACCAGTGGCAAAACCCCCGGCTAACCGTTTGACGTTATTTGGAAACCCTAAGTCTAAAGAAGGATATATACGACAGTAATTTTCTATATGGGAAGCATGTTTACGGATTGCACGGGTAAACAAATGTTCGGTTTCACGAAGGTAAGGTAATAGTATCCTTTGGGTGTCATCGTTAAGCAATGTACTTTCGTCAAACAGATCCTCTTGACTATGGATTGTGCTGTTTGGAATCAGTTGACAAAGCGACTCATTAGTTACCCCCCAGGAATCACAAACGGTAGTAAAAATTTGTTTTTCATAAAGTTTATACATATGAATGCAATTGTAATTATGGGAAGCAAGGTGCGATCTCCACCTCATGTGAGATCCTTTACCTGAAGTGGTCCCTGTGGTTGATTCCCTTTGCAGTAAATCTTGATCAATATCTGCCTTGGGAGAAATGACAGTGCTGTTCTCAAATAACGTACATATGTAATTCTTGTGTGCTAAATACTCAGAAGCTTTTGTGGTAGCATTGTTGGAATTGTTTGTTTCCTCTGGCGTATAGTAATCCGCCAAATAGAGGCAAAATGCACCTTTATAATTTCTGTCTCGGTTCCACAGCTTGTTGCTACGGAATGCCATAAATTCTTCTGTTATAACTGCATGATCAATTTGAAGCAAAGGGAGAAAGTAGATATCTAGCAATACTTTTTGTTCTTCACATACATCATACATGCGTTCTTGGAGTGTTTCAATGGCGCCGCTAATATCCCTAATAGGATCGTTACAGTTTCCATGAGCGTCAAAAATTATAGGGTCAGTAACAAGAATAGAGATTTTTGTCAAGGCCCCTTGTTTGATAACGTGTCGTAGAGTTTCCACAATAGAATGATCATTCGATGTGCTAAACGCATCGGTCAGGGATGGTCCGGAAATAATTAGATGACCTGACGCAGTTTCTACCAGTTTTCGACGGATATCCCAAAATGAGTCATTGTTTAAGGGAAGCACCTGGGTGTTGTGGAACAAAGTCCCTTTGTGGGCTGAACTGCTCAAGCGATTACGCAGGAATTTCAGGAGTACGGCATACTGAGTTTCGGGAAAATGACAAATAAATTGAGTGATTTCTACTTGGAAAAGTGAATAGAGAAAAAGCCACCAAAAGAATTCGGAATACCTTTTCGCATAGCAAAGTCTTTCCAATGTTTTGTGAAATATATCCAAGTCAAACCATAATTCTGTGTTGCCTTGATACGATGTCCCTCTTCCCCTTTTTATAGATGTGACATCGCTTGTCAGATATTTGTAAACATTTGGCAAGTCCTGTAATTCAAATGTTGCACAAATTTTATCATTACTAAACCATTCATCGAATTGCTCTTTGGCCTTCATTAGATATATGTAATTTGAATCGGAAAGATCCTGCGCAAGTGTTTGTCTGGTGCTTTTTACAGCCGTATGACCGTTTGAACCGGTTAATAAATTGCTCAGTTCCGCTTTGCTGGGCTTTGAATATTCAGCTTTCACGAAATCCAACAGTGGAAGGCAGAGTTGTTCTCCAAGGATTCTTCCTTTGGTTGTCATCCAGTAATCCTCAGGGATAATTTTATATAACCGAGTAGCATTCTCCTTGCCAAAAATATCGGCAATTTTGAAAGTGCTATCTATAAATATTTTATCACTTTTCAAGCCTATTTCCTTGATTAATTCGTTAACTCCCAGCATCTGTTTTCCTGGTTTGATATTCATCACATCGATCTCCTTGATTGTGCAGATAGATATAGTTTGAGTACAAATAAACAAATTTATTATATCTTATCTCGTTAAAATATTAAATGTGCTTTTTTACCAAAGATTGGGAAATTTTATTTTGTTTTTACCAATCTTAATTTAATGCGTAAAGAAGTTTGAAAAGTTCCCAACCCATGTCTGAAAGACCAAATTAAGAAAAAAAGCGCTGTATTTACAAATTAAATAAAATGTTCTATTATCTGTATATAGAAATTGTTGACTTAGAAAGGGGCGACAAACATGTTGTACGAAAGCGCAAATTTGGTACTGGAGTTTTCGGCTTTAGTCCTTGGCAGGTTTTTCCTGACTGCGTTGTTATTAGTTGCTTTCATCTGGCTTATGTACAAGTTTTTGAAAAAGCCAAAAGCACCAATGGTTGTGCTCCTGATTTTTTTCTGCTGCTATGTGATATCGTTTCTTCCAATAGATTGAGGGCGAACTCGCCTAGTTTGTATCCTATGATATGCGATATCAGAATTAAGTCCCATAGTGAAATGGCCAGTGAAAGTCTGAGAGCAGTGAAACAGAAAGCAGAAACCGGCCCGAAAAGGCCGGTTTTTGACGTTTTGAACCTAAAAGGACGTTTTTTTATCTTGCCTTAAGCTTTGAGCTCAGCGTGAAGATCCGCTGGGATTTTCACGGTAATGCCCTTCATGTCAGGCATGGGTGTCACTTTCCTTTATTTGATTTTGAATGGCCCGGAGAATCAGGTCCTCCAGAGGAATGTCCAGTTCTGCTGCCCTGTTCAAAAGAGCTGCATACTGTTCCGGAGTAAATAAAAAGGTGTAGGTGGTGTCGATATGATTACCTCCTTCCGACAAAAAAGCAGAGGAACAAATCCTCTGCTCATTTACTAATTTCTATATAAACACGCAATTTGCAAGGCGTGATATTTTATTCCATGGTTTGACTCCAAGATAAGGGAATATCTTTTTCGGCCAACTCTAGCCCATGGGCAAGTTTCGGGTTGGCAGCCACATCCTCATAGGAGAGTCCCAATGCCTCCAAGGCATCCTCTGACGTGCCAGTGTAGCTGTACTCATGATTTTCCAGCTCAGACAGAAACATATCCTTGATAAACCCTTCTCCGGTGGGATCAGCGTCTATAGCTGCCTGCAGTTCTTCCCGATGCCGGGAGAAGGTATCCCGGATAAGGGGAACGTCCTTCTTCTGAACAAATCCCCCAAAAGGAAGACGGGCGATCTTGTCCAAATCCATTTTAGGCCGAAGTCCCCACTCTTTCATCATCTCCTGAAATTGTTCCTGGCTGAAGGCAAACCGCATAGGAAGAGCGTCCACCTCTTTTTGTTGGCGGCTTCGCATTGCTTGATACTGGTTGATAAGCTCACCTCCCCTCTGAGATGGGAACCACTCTCCGATTTCCATCCTTGAACGTAATTTCCAGCTTTTCCGCTGACTCCACCCGTATAGTCTCCACCGCCTTGCGCACCAGAAGATCGTCGAAGGAGAGATCGCTCTCTTTGAACTTTTCCAGGATGGCAGCGATTTCTTCCATCCGTGTTTCTTCCACCGCCTGGGTCTTTTGCACCGCCTGTATGCCATCTAGCTGGGCTTGAAGCTGTTCCATTTCCCGCTTGATCCGGGTGAACTGAAAGTCGTACTTGCCGTCATCGTTTTCATCCAGAGCTTTGGCAATGAGGTCTTTTTTCTCCTTCTGTAGGTCATTGATCCTGGTACGGATTGCGTACTCATTGTCCGCAGTCTCCGAGGTCAGCACAGAGCGGATGCTTTGCATGGTGGTTTCCAGCGTTTCATCCTTGTGAATGTACTGGCGGACAATAGCCTCCATCACAGCGGATTGAAGGGAGGTTTCCTCGATAGTGGGGGAGTCCGGGCAGTTGACAGCCTTGTCCTGATGAGCGCCGCAGCGCCATACCACCTTCACCTTGCCCCGGCGGTGCCAGGTGATCCTCCGGTAAAGGGAGCCACATTTGCCGCACACCACCAGGGCGGACAGAGCATACTTCCCGCTGTATCTTCCGAAGGGTGTCTTGGCATTTTCCGACACGGGCCGTTTGGAAACACGTTTTGCCAGTTCCTCTTGGGCACGGTCGAAGATTTCCGGTTCTACAATATGGGGCAGACAATCGGTGATGTAGTATTTGGGAAGTTCTCCGTTGTTGACCATTGCCTTCTCGCTAAACAGGCTGGGCCGATAGGTCTTTTGAAGAAGCACGTCCCCTTTATACTTTTCATTTGAGAGAATACTCCGAATGGTGGCGATGCTCCACTGATCCTTTCCTTTCGGGCTGGGAATTCCTTGGGCTTCCAGCCGCTCTTTGATCACACGAAGGCCATTCCCGTCCAAGAACCATTGATAGATGGACTGAACCACTTTTGCTTTTTCCTGGTCAATGGAGATCTCCCCATTTTCTCCTTTGCAAAAACCGTAGATATCCCCTCGCAGAGTGACCGTCCCCTGGGCGTAAGCCATTTGCAGGCCCCGAATGATATTTTCCCGGATAGACTCCGATTCCGACTGGCTGAAGGCCGAATGAAACGCTAAAATCAGTTCGGAGTTCATGGTGCGGGTGTCCACACCCTCTTTCTCAAAGATGACGCCAATGTTCCGTTCCCGGAGTGCGCGGACGGTGCGAAGTACATCCACCGAGTTTCTGCCAAACCGGGATACCGATTTACACAATATCAGGTCGATCCGTCCCTCCCGGCAGGCCCGAAGCATCCGTTTGAAATCTTCCCGGTGCTTCATGCTGGTGCCGGTGATACCCTCGTCTGCGTAGATCCCCGCCATTTTCCAGGCAGGATTGCCGCCGATCTTCTCCGTGTAATATCTCACCTGCACCTCAAAGCTGTTGAGCTGCTCGTCCTTTTCCGAGGATACCCGGCAGTAGGCGGCCACTCGCAGCTTTTGATTGGAGAGCTTGCCGGGAACATTCCTCGGCGCTTTGGCTGGGATGATGGTGACTTTCTCTTTTCCGGCTTGTATTTTCATTGGGGATCACCTTCTCCGACGAACACACCATTCTGTAATTTCAAGAGGATCTCTCCTTTTCTAGTTAAATGTATTTCCGAAACTGTCCGGTGGAACAGTTCTCTATCAAAGGCAGACAGCGGCCCGGCGTGAAGCAGGGTCGCTGTCAATCTATCTGTAATGTGTCGGGCGCTGGTGATTGTATCATAGTTTTTCGCCGCACATTGCAGGGCTAAATTCACCAGCTCGTCCTCGGAGTAAACGCCGCTGTCCAGCTTGCGGAAAATTTCGTTGGTGAGCCGCCTGGCCTCCATGGAGGTGACCGGGATTTCTTCTTCCTTTTCCGTCAGCAGGGGCTTGGCCACCAAGCGCTGTTGGAGCAGGAACACTCTATGTTTAAATTCCTCATCTGGCAGAGGAAGAAAGTAGTCACAGGCTGGGCATTTCCAGGTAACAGGGTGCTCCATGCGGGAGTCCATCCGCCGCACCATGGCGTTGCCGCAGTGGTGGCAATGAGTCAGGCCCTTGAACAACTTGATGTCCTCGTCCACAGGCTGGCGGTTGGTGTTGGCCCTCTCTTTCTTCTGGTGGGCCATCCGGAAGTCCTTTTCTTTTATAATGGGAGGATACTCTCCGTTTCCTATGTACTTGGTGTTGTCCAGGATACGCTTCACCCTGGCTTTGTCCCAATGCCAACAGCCTGGGAGATACTCCACCAGCTTAGCGGTGAGGTGGGCAGCAATTTTACTGAGGGGTTCCCCGCTGAGGTACGCTGCGAACACGGCCTGTACAGTCTGGCCCTCCTGGGGATGTACCGCCATGATGCCGTTTTGGTAGTGATAGCCGAATGGGATGCTGCGGTTTCTCACTGGGGGATCACCTCCTTCAGTTCCAGCCCGCATTTCAATTTGAAAAGCAGCTCCGTGTTGCTAATGGGCAAGATTTTTTCTACCAGCTGGTCGAATAGGTCCATGTCGAATTCCCAGGGGACCTCCGGGAGGGCGGCTAACTGCTCCTGGAGGTCCCGTAGCTTGTCCAAGGTTTCCAAGGCCTTGCTGCCGTGGGTGACCTGGGTACGCTGGTCGCTCAGCTTCTTCCGTTGGGACGCCAGGGCATCGCTTTGCTCCCGGAAGTCAGCGTCCTCGATGAATCCCCTGTTGTGGAGCCGCTGGAGGGTGTGGGCCTTTTCATTTAAGTCCGCCAGAGCCGTGTTCAGCTCATAGAGCTTGGCGTTGCCCCGCTCCTGCCGGGCGGCGATCTCTTCAAGCAACTTTATAGTCGTAATCAGTAAGGATTCGTGGTGGCAGTACAGCTTCCCAGCCATATTCAAAAAAGCTAATTTGATGGCTGTTTCAGAAATCCAGTAGTTTGGGCAATCTTTCACTTTGTTTACCCGATTGGGACACGCCCATTTAGAGGTACCGGAAGAATTGATATGTCGATAAAATCTTCCACAGGAGGGACACTGAATTCTATGGGTGAAAGTATGAGGGGCCCTCCTTGTTTCAGAAAACCTGGATTCCTTTAATCGCTGCGCCTGCTCATATATTTCCCGACTGATAATAGGAGGATGACTCCCCGTAATATAATACTGTGGGAGTTCTCCTTTATTTTTCTTTTGCTTATGGGGAAGGGCTGCCGTAGTATACCGCTTTTGGATCAGAGCATCCCCGATATAACGCTCATTGGAAAGGATATGCTCCACGGTGGTCCGTCCCCACTTTGGGGCTTCTCGCGAGGGAATTCCTTTCTCATTCAGCATCGTGGCGATTTTTTGTTGTCCGTTGCCGTCTAAGAAAAGCTGGAAGATCGTCTGCACTACCGCAGCTTCTTTAGGGATAGGCAGGAGTCCCCCGTTCACGAAAGCATATCCATAGGGAGCCTTGGTTGTGATATAGCGCCCCGCTTCCATCCGCTTCTGGTAGCTCCACCGCATATTTTTGGAGATGGAAGCGCTTTCCTCCTGGGCGGCCATGGCCAGCAGGGTGAGCTGCATCTCGCCGTACATCTGGGAGGTATCGAACCCTTGCTCCTCAAACACAACGACCACGCCCAAGTCTTTCAACTCGCGCGTGGTCTCCAAAAGTTCCAAGGTGTTTCGGGCGAACCGGGAAACGGATTTTACCAGGACTCGCTGGATTTTCCCGGCCCGGCAGTCCTGGAGCATCCGTTTGAATTCATCCCGTTTTTCTAGGGATGTGCCTGTGATGCCTTCGTCGGCGTAGATGTCCGCCAGCTCCCAGCCAGGGTGCTGGGCGATGAAGTTGGTGTAGTAGCCGATCTGAGTGCGGTAGGAGTTGAGTTGGTCCGAAGAGTCGGTGGACACCCGGCAGTATGCCGCCACTTTCTCTAACGCATCGCTTTGCGGTTGGTATGGTTGGATCACCTGCACCTGGGCCACTTTCTCTCACCTCCACCACGGACGTTACCAGAATCCGGGGTGGAAGTCCATACCCAATGTGGCTAGATGTGCCCCCTCTCTGGCTGGAAAATCCCGGCACAATACCGGCTGGCCTTTTCGTACTCCGCTTCGCTGAGAAGCCCCCGCTCCACCAGGAGCCGCAGGGCCTGCACGGCGTAATAGTAGTTGATAGAATTTTGTAGTTTCACAGCGGCTCCTCCTCTGGGAATAGTTGAGATGCGCTTGCCAGACAAGCTTGATAGACGCGCAAAAGCCACCGGAGAAGTGGCTCCGGTGGCTTACATGACACTATTTTCAATTTTACGCTTCGATATAGGGTGAAACTTATCCCCAGGAAAGATGACGCTCATTGGTCATACAGTCTCTCAGGTACATATTAATCAGGGTCTGGTAAGGCACTCCTACGTGGTTCGATTCTTCTTTGAAATAGTTGATAACATTCTCGTCAATGTTGATGGTGATGGTTTTCTTTAAGGATTTAGCGTAGGGATTGGCCCTTGGATTCAGATTCTTGATGTCATACTCGTCACGCATAAGAATTCCCCCCTTAAAACTGCTCGATATAGACGTTTTTCTCTTTCTGGGTCGCCGCTCGTGCCGAGATGATACGGATACGATCATCCGCTCCACGATAGCAGTGGCTGACGATACAGATTCCTTTTGCGCCGCTCATTCCGATAATCAGAAATCTTTCTTCTTCCTCGGAATGGTCGGGATCATCGAACAAAATGGCGTAGGCATCTTCAAATACGCTTTGCGCTTCTTCAAAAGATATTCCATGCTTGGCCTGGTTGATCTGATTTTTAGCTTCATCCCATTCGAACGTCATGGCCTCACCACCCTGTATTTATATTATAAATATTCCATGCAGATCTGTCAAGTGCTTTTATCCGCTTCTCCTTGTTCAAGACACAAGGACGGGCGCAGCCGAACACGCTGTGCCCGTTTGTTCTATCTTGAACTCTGATTTCAGTCTTATACCAGTATTTGCCTCGCTTCCCCTGGCTGGGAGTGTACAACACGGGCAGCGGCTTGCCTGCCCTCATGGTAATCTTAACCCCCCGCGGTTCTCGCCGGGCCGCCCCCATTGCGTGATTCTGTGGCTGGACGGAAGTGCTCGATGCCCTCTGCCTCTCACAGCCCAGGCGGTTGCCGTCCGCCTGTTGGGAATTCTCCCGGTAGCTCCTGGTCAGAGGGTGCCGTATGCGTACACTGACTTGTTCGGTTTTCAAGGGACGAAGGAAAAGCGAAAGGAGCGCCGCCTCATTGTTTCTGCCTATTATGTGGCTCAAGGAAAAGGGCGGATTTTATGTCCTTTCATCCTCTAGGCAGCGAGAAGGGCAATTTTACACCCCCTTTTCCAAAAGTTTTTGAAGTTTGTGCAAATGTCTATAAACAGACATCTGAGATATGTGCAGTTTCACGGCGATCTCGTTCTGCGTATAGCCGATGCTGGCAAGAAGGAGGATTTCTTTATCTCTTGTGGTTGCCCTCTGAGATAATCCTGAAGAAAGATTCTCTAACTGTGTGTCTAAGTCACTTTTCAGATGGGCAAAGTATTCTGCGGGTTCTTCTATGCGGGGATCGTCCCAGTATTGAATCCTGGCTGGGTTTCTGTCCTGGAAAATGCGCTCTCTGCGGAAAGCTTGTTCATCAAACTCCCGCATTGCGGAGATAAACTCCTGACTCATACCGGCTTCTATGTACAGCTTTAGGTTCTTAGCCCATTCTTCCTCGAATTTTCTCTTTAGTTCTGTATAGCTGTGACCCATACGGGGTCCCTCCTATCTGATTTTGATTTTCCGCAACCAAAATCAGATATGGTGGAGAACGACAGCGGGAAATTCGGGTGGGTTTTATATATGAGGACTTACCCTTATATAAGCAAAAAAAGGCCGCAGTCATCCAAGTGACTGCGGCATAAGGCCCGTTATGTATGGTATTGTTACGGTGACTACATCGTCGTTTTGCCATTCTTTGCCCCCATACGGGGCAAGCTGGCAATTATCACTAGTTTTCCCCAAGTTATTGGGAAATTATAATATTAACACAACAAATATCTTGTCATATTTTGTGAGCGATTGCCTTTTTGTTGATTCTATTGTCTTTTCTGGGGAAAAGTAGCTTCAGAAAGAAAAAACCGCAGTCCTAAATGGACTACGGTAATCAGATAAACAATAAGAAAGAAATCAATAGATCCGAAAGAGTCATTTTGGTTGTAAGTATTACAAAAGAAAAGGATCAATCCCCTAGGTGTAGCATAGAAGTAGGAGATGAATCCTTTCCGTTTTGTTGGGGCTAATTACTTTTGCAATTCTTTGGGTAACTCAGGCTCATAGCTGATACCCGTTGATGCCATCCCAGCACCGAGATTGGCAAGAGATTCAATTACAAAAGCTAACAGAGACCAAACACCATTCATGATCATTCTACTCCTTCCTGGATTTTAGATATTATCATCATAATGGCGATTGCCATTAATGTGACCACAATCAATGTAGAAACCTGAGTTGTAATATCTTTCAAGAGCAGCAAAATAGCAACCAATGATATCAGAACCGTAATAGCTCGTCCAATTATGGCGTTTTTTCGGTAGGTCTGCTCAGAAAGAGGATGTTTTTTGTGGCGAATAGGTGCTAATACAAGGACTACGATTGCGGAACATAAAAGAAGGATTAATTTCACTGGCCAACTTAATGGAGCTAAGACATACTTTGAAAGCAGAAAAGAAATTATGTAAATAAAGTTCGTTAAGAGAAAGCAATGAGAATAAGTTTTTGCATGGTAGCCACCGGCAAAAAAACGAATTCCCATAAAGACGGCCAAAAACACAAAAGAGGAATACAGCGCATCCAGGACAATAGAAAGAAGAATAATTGATAAGACAGAGGCACTGGTAGATAAAGTAAGCTCACACCCATATACGAAAATAGCTTTTCTCTGCTGCGAGATATTTGCCTTTTCCATAACGTGTTGCGCCATTTTTGTGGCAGTTGCTTGGAGTGTCATATCTCCGCCCTCCTTATTTTCCAGGTCCTAAATTTTGTGTATGGGTGCAAAACAAATAAACGGTAGACACAAATTTGCCATTTTGAAATGTGCTTTTTAGCTCACCATCATATTTCGCAGCTGTATCTTGAATGTTTCGGAGTCCATATCCATGCAAATGATAGGGATCTACCTTTGTGGTGACTAAGTTTTCGTTCCCCTCAAATGGATTACTTCCTACAGTGTTAAAAACCTGCAAGAAAAGAATCTCACCATTTTGCGGCCATATTTTTATATCGATCCGGCGTTCCTGATCCTCCGGCAGCTTTTGACAAGCTTCGAGAGCATTGTCAATCTGATTGGATAAAATGGCGCACAGGTCTACAGGGTCTATCGCAAACGTTGGATCATACTCTACCGAATAATGAAAGTCCACTTTGTAGGTCTTGGCATCCATGGCCTTGCAATTAATGACCGCGTCAATAACATCGTTTCCACAGTGACAGAGTGTTATGTTAATTTTTGGAACTGCCAGCAGGGAATCCAAATACTCGGAAACTTTACGCATATCATGAGAATTCGCTATCGTTTGAAGAGCCCGCAGGTGATGATTGAAATCGTGGACTTGGTGTCTTATGGTTTGTTGCGTGTCGTTGAGCTTTTGATAATTTTCCGCCATCAATTCGTTGGTGGTTCGCAAATAGGCATTTCTCTGTTCAGATGCCTTGTAATTGGTAACTATCACACAAATACAGGTAACAGCAATCACACAAACGACTAGAAGCAGCCAGGCAACCAACACTGTGGTTTGAATTGCCAAGTACGACTCCATTTGAACAAGACTGAGCAAGAGCGACATCAAAACATAGGCGATAGAACCGAAAGTAAGAATCATGATTTCGTAACGCCGTTCTAACTTCCCTAAAGCAGCCATTTGTTTTCTGAAAACCAGATACAAAGCTACATCTGTTCCCTTGTTAAACAAAAGAAAAAACAGCCTTGGTAGTCCAGGTGTTAAGATCGTTTGAAATGAGTAAAAATACCCTTGATCTTCATGAAAAATCAATCCAAATAAGGCTACCAAAACATAATCCACCGCATGGATACAGAGATATACCAGAACCGTCACGGTTAGACGATGAAGAAACCTTCCCGCTGTCGTAAAGCGAGATAAAACACTCACCATCAAAAAACCTATTACAATGGTAACATAGGAAAATGCCTCGATCCAATTTAACAGAGATATTACCACCATCATGGCAAAACTATACCCGACCAGGATGACGTCCTTCTGTTTCCCCTTGATTTTTGGGTGAGACATCTGTGTAACTGCACTAAAGGCCACAAGGTTCTCCACGAAAGTTGCCAGGAACTCTACCAATTGAAACATTTTACACACCTCCCCAAAGCTGGAAGATGGTGGCTTTCACTTTGGGAAGATAGTTCCGGCTGATCGCCAGTTTTTCTCCGTTCTTCAAAATCACTTCTGACCCAGTAATGCGGGTGATGAAATCCAGGTTTACAAAACAACCCTGTTCAATATAGACAAACCGAAGGTCATTGAGCGTTTCATAAACGGTGGCCAGAGATCTACCATCTGTCACTGTGCGCCCTGACTTGAGAACAATTTCTGTCAACCGTTTCACACGATGTGCATACATAATATCTTGGAAGGGGATTCGTGTAATGTCATGGTAATGAGTCACCAGTAAGTATTTTGACATCTGTTCTTCCACCTTATGGATGGAAACATCTAAAGCCTCCGGCAGAGTTTCTTCCATGTTTAGCTTGTTTACATAACGTATGACTCCAAGTTTCACGGTTTCCACTGTAAAGGCCATGCTGCTATGAGATGTTAAAAAAACAATCACAGCATATTCTTGAATTTGTCGGATGGACCGCGCTAACGTCAGCCCATCCATATCGGGCATTTCAATGTCCAAAAGGTAAACGTCGTAATCGTCGCCATCACCTACATTTGCCAGCAAAGTCTTGGGGGAAAGGAAAGTAGAGATGGTTATTTTTCCTTCAGAGGATCGATTTTGGTTATAGTTGGAAACAAGCTGTTCCACTTGATTGAGCAAGTCTTTTTCATCATCACACACCGCTAAGCGAATCATGGCTTCCCTCCTCGCAAGCATATTCATATAAATATACCTTTCTCCGATTAATATCAAAAAAATGAGCACTTTGTGAATTGATTAACAAGAGGTAAGGGTCATCGACGGACGATCTCCTTGGGCTGAGATTACTATGGTAGGCATATAATCCTTGATCTCTAGATATAATTTTTTCTTGAATATCTTGAGTCACCTGAGCAATGGTTCCACTATGATATTTTGTGGAGGTCCAGCGGGGAATCAAGGCATGAATGGTCTGTAATTTCACGTCTTTGATTTTGGTGGAATTGGGACACAGAGCAAACACAGCCTCAATCTGATGGAAAGGAATTGGTATGGTTATCCGGGCCACCTCATTGGCAAGCTCAAAAAAATCACACTCGCATTTTATGAGGATTTCGAAAATTGAGCGAATCTCCTCATCCGATAGGTTGTTTTGATTAAATACTTTGTAGATCAAGTCTCGAAGAGTATTTTGTAATGTCATTGGAACCCAACCGCCTTTTTCGGTTATTGTTCCTTAAATTATAATGTTATATGAAGTAAAAGTAAACAACAATGAAGTTTTGGTATTTAGACATTTTTTTCTAGGACTGCTAAAATAATCTCATCTTCGATGAAAGGGGTGAAAGAGTGGATACCAGTTTAGAAAGTCGAATCAAATTTTACCGCGAACTGCGCGGTTTATCTCAAGAAGAACTTGCTAATTGCTGTGACGTGTCTACTACGGCTGTCTCTCACTGGGAAACAGGTAAGTCGCGCCCGACACGAGCAAATATTGAGAAGTTGGTATCTGCGTTGAAAATAGATGGAAATGCACTGTTTGCCCCTTCAGAGGATATTATTCCAAAGAACGAAATTTTGCGTGAGTTGCTCAATATTGTCTCAGAGTTTGATTCCAAAGGTCAGATGCTTTTTTTATCCTTCGCCAAAGAATATGAGAAAATTTTTAATCAGCATTCTTAATGGCTAATCAAAGTATACGCTTTTTTTCCGTCGTCTGCAATTTTTTGCCTATCTGGTTGTATATTTTGCTTATTTTGTAAAATTAGTGTCATTGAAATAATTTCACTCTTAATTATGCATAAAAACCGGTCCTCCCAGGACTCCAATGGAGATTCTTGGGAGGGCCGGTTTTTCTTGGTAATGTCTAAATGGTTGTGGAAATTGTTACTGAGGTCTCGTTTTCCGACGGACAGATCAACACATAGCTTGGAGTCCTCCGATTTCAAAGGAACTGTGCTGGATTCACTCGTGTTCCATTCTGATAAACTTCAAAGTGGAGGTGGGCTCCAAAAGCGTTTCCAGTTTCCCCTTCATACCCGATAATGGTTCCCGCTGTCACGTATTGTCCCTTGGTAACCGCCACGGAACTCATGTGGGCGTAGCGAGTGGAGTAGGTTCCGTTATGGTAAATCAGCACGTAATACCCCCAGGAGTAGCCCCAGCTGTCGTAGTTGTTGGCCTCGATCACTTGACCGTCTGCCGCAGCTACAATAGGGGTCCCCCATGGGCCGGCGATATCCATGCCTTTGTGGCCGGGATATCCGTTCCATCCTGCCGAAACATATGTTACACCCGGTAGGGGCCAGATGCAGTGAAAACCAGATCCCCCTCCACTGCCGTCCGAAGGAGGATTGGCAATGGGACTTCCTCCCTGCGAGGATGAACTCCCACTTTGCTGCACTTGCTGCTGGGCAGCCTCTTGGGCTTTCTTTTTGGCCTCTTCTTCCGCTTTTTTCTGAGCTGCAATGGCCGCCTGGATCTTTGCTTCGCCATCCGCCAGCTCTTCTTCGTTGATCTCCATCTGGTTTTCTGTGGCGTACATCTGCCCTTGGATTTCCCCTAGGGCTGCCTTGTTTTCCTCATAGAGAGCATCCAGTTCGTCCTGCTTGTCCTCCAGAGTCACCTGGAGCTTGGCCACTTGTTCTTTTTCTGCTTTTACTTGATCCCGATCGGCTTGAGTGGAGTCCATGTATTCTTCCAGCTCATCGACTAACTGTTGGTCGTGAGCGGTCATAGTCTCCACCATGGTCATCCGAGTGGTGAAATCCGACAAACTTTGGGAGTCCATCAGGATTTCCAAAGTGCTCACATTGCCTGCGGTGTAAAGGGCTACCAAGCGTTCTTTGAACTTGTCGATGGTATCCTGCACCGCCTCCTGGGACTTGTCCAGTTTCATGGTCAATTCCTGGATGCTGGCATTCAGGTCCTCAATATTTTGCCGTGTGGTCAGGATCTGTTCTTGTACCACGTCAATTTGTTGTTGCAGGGTATCCTGATATGCCTGTTTTTGTGCTTCATCCTCTCGCAGGTTATCCAGCTGAGATTGGAGTTCTTGATTTTCCGCCTGCAGCTGGTCTTGGTGTGCCTGGATTTCCTCCAGGGTTTCTGCGGAAACGGACAGCGGTGTGATGCCCACCAGCAAAACTGCTAAAACGGAGCATAGCAGCCGTTTTCGCCAAGAAGTTCTATGCTTCATGGGAATCTACCTCACTTTCAATAGGCTTTCTTGTTAGTATAGCACGCAGATTGGACTTACCCGTTTTTTCGATGAAACGGTAGATTTTTTTGCCTATCCGGTTTTTCAGGGCAACGCAATCAGATGCCGTTCCGGCACTTGGGAAATACACAAGTAAAAGTCCCCTTTCTCCATGCGGCGGTACAAACGGTCTGCACCTGCCGCCACCGTGGCGCTGTCTGGGGTAAATGCAAAGGTAAACGTGCGGCTTTTGCCTTCTGGTAGCACGAAAGAGCCCGCGTTGGCAAGCTCCGGGGCAGAGAAGTTATTTAGTGTCCCGTCCAGTTGTAGGAGGATGGAACCGCTGGTCATCATGAAGTTGCCAAACTGCACCTTGCCATCCTTGTTGCTCTCGTTTTTCACAGTGGCAGTGACGAGATAGACCATTTCCGACAGAGGGAGTGCCTCCTCCGTTTCTGGGTAAACTTCCTCCCAGGAGGAGCCATTTTCTTCCAAAAATTCCCGGACATTGCGTGTCTGGGCGCTGTCCACAGTGATGGTGTAACCGTTGGGGTTTTCCGAGTTGCTCCAGAAAAAGTTCTCCCCAAAGGGAACGGCCTCTCCAGCGGAATAGATCACGTCGGTGGTCTGCACCCGTTCTTTCTCCGTGATTTGGAACCTCCAAATCCATAGGCCTGCAACCACCAGCAGGCAAAGAGCACCCACGAGGATTCCCAGCTTTTTCACGGTTTCGAGCCTCCCTTCTCCCGGAGGATCAGGTGGTCTGTCAGCTGGCCGTTTTCCAAGCAGTAGATCTCATCGCTGACAGATTCCAAGAAAGCAGCGTCATGGCAGGCAACCACGACAGCGGCTCCCCGCTGCCGTTCCTCTCCAATGATCTCCCGCAGCAGTTCCACACCCTTGGTGTCTAGAGCGTTGGTGGGCTCGTCCAAAAGGAGCAGTTCCGGCTTTCCCAAAATGGCCCCGGCAATCCCCAGCCGCTGCTTCATTCCCAGGGAATACTTTCGGTACTTGGTGTCTCCATCGGCGGCAAGCCCCACTTTTTCCAACAATGCCCGCACATCTTCTTTGGCCACATTTTGGTGCAGGGACGCCAGCATTTCCAGATTTTCAGCGCCAGTGTATTGGCCTAAAAAAGCAGGGTTTTCGATTAACAATCCCATGCTGGGCGGAAACTCCATATCCTTTCCCAGCGCTTTTCCGTCTATGGTGATTTTCCCTTCCGTGGGATGAATCAGTCCGGCCAGCAGCCGCAGCAGCATGGTCTTGCCAGAACCGTTGATTCCCCGCAGTCCTGTGACACGGCCAGTCTCCAAGGACAAGGTCACGCCTTGCAGGACTGTTTTCCCGCGGATGGTTTTTGTGACATTTTCAAAAATGATGCTCATGATTTCCCCTCTTTTCCCAAAATGTCTGTATGTTGGAAAGAGATCAGCCCCGCCAATACGCAGAGCAACAATAACCCCATGCAGTAGAGGACGCCCACCTGCCAGATTACCCCATCGGCCAGAACTTGCTGGTCCCGCAGGGCCATGGCGTAGTTTCCAAGCAGGAGTGGGCTGGCGTAATAGGCGGAACTGAGCAGCACCACGATGGATACCACCCACCCCAGCACTGGCTGCATCCACAAGGAGAGACACAGCTGAAGTTGGGACAGTGTTACAGCTACCAGCCAGGGCAGCAGGGTCAGCTGCAAAGTGAGCCGCCATTCCTCTACGATGCTGGCCACATCTGTGATCTCCATCAGTTCCATCATGTAGGGGGAAATGGTCCAGGTGAACTTTCCTCCCATGGCCAAACACCCCAATAGCAGTACAACCCATCCCAGCGCAAAATAAAGGGACACGGTCACACCGCACCACATTGCTTTTGCCAAATACCACCGTTTGCGGCTTTGACAGGCGGTCAGCAGCGTTTTCCCAAACCCGTACAAATCCTCCAAGGGATACCACAGGGAAGAAAAGCAGGCCAGTGCCATCACCAGCAGCCAAACCGTGGGGAATGGAAATACTGCTCCTGGAGTGGGAATGAATTTCTTCATTCCGCCAAAAATATACAGCGCCAAATCGCCCAAGCTGCGAGAGGTTCCTGGGTACAGCTCCAAAAAAATACGGGAGCGGTTCCAAAAGTCCAAGCACAGAAGGGCAAATAAAACGGTTCCACACAGATAGAGCCGCCAGACTGTGTGCATCCCCCGGCGGAAGTCCAGATGAAAAAACTTAATAAACTTCACTGCGCACACCTCGCAGCCAAATGATTGCCCCAGAGAACACAGCCAGGATACCGGCTTCCAGAGCCACCACCCAGCCTCTGGCAGTGGCGTCATGGGCGGCCCGAAGCAGGTCCAAAAGGGAGATGGTCATAGGAGTGCTGGACCAGAATCCTGCTGCCATGGTGGAGAGGTAGTCCAGCCCCAGCAACAGCAGCAGGGGCAGCACCAAGATCACCACCCGGTTGGGGATCAGGAAGGACAAAGCGAAAGCAAACAATGCCAGCAGCCCGCCAAACAGGCCGTCCAGCAGGATGTACAGAAGAACATACAGCAGTGGCTGATCAAAAAACAAGTCCGCCCACAGGTCTCCGAAAAGGACATAGTTATAAAAGCTATAGTTGACCTGGGGCGCTGTAGCGGGGACAAAGGCGGACACGGCTAAAAAGTTCACCAACAGAGGAAGGATAACCACCACAGCTCCTGTCAGGAACACCGCCAGAGTTTTTGCCAAAAAGTAGGGCTTTCTTCCGCACTGGGGAACCATCACCCGCAGATAGCCGACCTTCCGCTCCTGATGGAAAGCAGAGGCATAGGGCAGCACCGCGCAGACAGGCAGCAATGTGAAAAACAGGGTGGATGCCAAGCTTACCAGTTCAGAACCAATCCATTTCTGATAGCAGTTCCAGGTGGCGTAATACTCGTTGACCGTCATCTTGCCGTTTTCAAAATAGTGGGGGAAGCCGTTGCGAAGGATGTTCTGGTAGCTGTCGATACTGTATACCGTACTCATCAGGGCGCAGAGCAACAGCACTGCCAGGCTCAAAAAGAACCAAGGGGAACGAAAGGCCTTTTTCAGTTCCAATTTCACAGTTTTACTTATCATGGTGTTTCCTCCCCAGAATCCGTGTCAAACAGGTCATAGACCAAGCCGGAATCTGTAGGCCCTAAAATCAAACTGACCCGCTGGTCCTCCACGATCTGCGAGGGTACCAGGCAGCCAATTTGAAAGTCCAGGGATTCTCCATCCTCCAGAGTAAATGCAAAGTAATCTGTTGAGGTGTCTGAAATGGGAGGGTGGGCGCTGAAATAGCACAGCACTTCACTAGGGATGGTGTATTGCCCTTCCACCGCAGGAGTTTCATATGGGCCGACATCCATGAGGAATCCTTGGGAGCCATTATTCAATTCGTAGTCGGGGACAGCTCCGTGACTGGTGACGGTAAAGTCTGCCACAAAAAACTGGTATTCGTCCAAGAGCTGGGTCACACCCTCGCTGCGCATCAGTTCCGATGGGTCGATACCTGAGTCCGCAAATGAATCATAAAAATGAACGTCATTTAGCGTGTAATCCAGGCTCCCTCCACTGTCCAAAGGGAAAGAATGGGTGGTTCCTTTGCTCCCCTCTTGAAAGGCATCTGGCGGAATGGTGGGTGGTGTGTAGTCCTCGATGCCCAGCACTTGAGAGGTTTCTCCCTCAGAGTTGGTGACTGTGATTACATCCTGGCCTGTGCGCCCGGCCATATAGTAAAGTTCCAGCGTTGGGTACAGCTTAACCAGCACCACGGCTGCTATTGCAAACAGCACCACAGCACCGCCGACGAAAAGAGCTCTTTTCTTCTTCATAGGCAAAACCTCCGAATTAGATGGATAAACCATAATATTATTAGACGCAGGGGAACCGTATTTGGTAAGTCATATCTTCTCAAAATCACATAAAAGTAAAAGGGCGGGGAAGTCCACCGCCCTTTTACTTAACGGGTTATGTTCTATTCTTTAGTTAAAGTAAATACAACCGCTCTCAGCAACACTGTCAGGACTCCATACGCCCTTTGTAGTGCCGGTAGCACCATTGTATTTGGCAAAGATCTGGGCCACGGGATGTACGGAAGTATTTTGGCCATATCGCTCGTAAACATCCTGGCGGACATACCCCTTCTGGCCAACGCGGACGACAGCAGGCTTCCGAGCAGCGCCACTGTAATACTCATAAGAGGTGCAATCGCTTGCCCCGGAATTGGGCGGGCCACCCCAAATGACAGCTACGAAAGAACTAAGTCCACTGTTGGCTTTAACGTACGAACTGGTGCTGTTGTCTTTTTTCTCCCATGCCTGGTAACTGTTTTGAAACTGCCCATTATGGTGGCCACTATTCGAACTGGTAACAGCAATGCTGTAGTCTTTGTCGTTCGAATGTGCGGACGCGGACAATGGGATAGCAGCAACTGCTATAGTTGCGGCCATGCAGAGCGCGACGAGTTTTTTGATCTTCATGCAAACTTCCCCTTTCTTTATAGACTTAATCTATCTGTCTTAGTCCAAACATTGTCTGAACCGTGTTTATACTAGCACATATTCTAAGCTCTGTGGAAAACTCTGTTTATTCTGCGTCTTTTTTTGAATATATAGTCGTTTTATCAACTTGAGTGAGTAAATTATAACTTTTCGTAAGCGAAGTCTGTGCGTGTATCTACATTGTTCCAATTTTCGCGCTCTGTATCAACCGGGGATTACTTTTTCCCGAAAGTATAATTAGCGGCTCGGCTTAACAGCAGAATAGACAAAAATAAATACAGTTTATACGGTATTTTTATTTTCGGATTATATCGTGATAGAATGAAGATATATTCAGAGACACAGAGTGGCCACCTTATAGATTAAAATAGCAGAAACAGATCTACTATATTCTGAAACAGGCAGTAGCACAGTCCGAATCATTAAAATTACATCAAGGTGAATATATTTTTGCTATAAAAATTAATTCTTTGTATCCATTTAGTGTATCTGGATATGCGTATTATTGAACAGTTCATCTTGTATGTCTATTCAAGTATCGATTTAACCAGAAAGGCAAGGCGATTCCAATGAACAGTTTAGCAGGCCGAGAGAGCAAAAGGAGTTAAAATCAAAAATCTATTCTGAGAGGATGGAAAAAATGAAAAAGAAATTCCTGAAAAGATTGATTTCGGTTTTGCTGTCTACCGTGTTGATTACTTCTCTGGTAACATCTGCATCGGCAGAAACAGTTGCCACGTCTATCGAAGACAAAGATCTCCTTATTAACCAGGAAGTTGCGGAAATTATCGCTGAGCTTTTTGTGGATGACATGGTCACTTCCGGACAAACCGCATGGAATTCTGGTACACAGATAACGGATACAAAGATTCTATACGGTGAAGATGGAACAAGTGTCACAGGGTATTCTGTAGAACTAACCAGTGGCTATGTGGTTGTTTCAGCGTATGTTGATGTTCCAAGCATTATTTTGGAGTGGGCCGATGAAGCCGAGCCGGTTTATGCATCGACATCTTGGAATGAAAATGCAAAAATTATCTTTACGGGACCAATGGCATATTTCCTGGATACCGGAACCAGCCAATTGCAAACCATTGAAGGAACCGTAGTAGCCCGGAGCAAGGTTGAAAATCAGCTCATTTCTCTGCGTGACGTAAAGAATGTTCAAGCGAGCGTTCTGAAACAGATTGCATCAGAGAAAAGAACGAAAAATATCGGAAGTGCTCCCATGCGAGCAGGAAGTAATCAGGAAGGCGGTTACATCACAGATGCGGGCGTTTATGCACATAATGTCTATGGTGGCACATGGACGTGTACTGATTGGTGTAACCCTTGGCAAAATTCTGAGAATTATGCAGTGACAAGTGACTTTTCTGGTTATCAGAATCATTGTTGTCCTACAGCTATTACCAATGCAATCAAAATGTACGGTAAACAATACAATCACAACACGATAAAAAATAGTTCTAATCTTTCTGTATTTAACAAAGTTATTCAAGCAAATAATGAAGCCACAAAACCATATTACACTTGTGAAGACGGAACATCTCCTGATGTTGTAGATGATTTCATTAAAGCTGCATTTAAAAAATATAATGTAACTGTATCAATGTACGGAAGGTATGAATGCAATCTGCAAAATCTAAAAAACGCTGTAACCTCTGATAGGCTTATGTATATTAGCTTGCGTGATTATGGGAAGCGAGAATACAATTCTCAAGGAGAACTTGTATGGAAACCATATGGTAACCATGGTGTTATTGGATTTGCATGGAGCCGTATGACACGAAGCAGTGACCTTGGAGATAAGCACTTTATCAAAATTGCTGATGGACACAACCGTAGCGGTAGATATCTGGAGCTGTCCCTTCTTATGAAAGACTCCGATAATAAGTACTGGGAAATTAAATTTTAATTATCTAGAACATATTGACAGTATTTTAGGAAAGCGATAGAGGTTATGAACGCAAAGAGCAGACTAAAGCCCGTTGGAATAATTTTGACCGTAGTATGCATCTTGGTCGTTATAGGTACTTGTGTAGTAGTAATTATGATTCACCGTCCTAAAACTCTCTTTAAAATTAATCCATCGGAGGTGATTTCAATTACACTGAGTAATGGTGATAGTAAGCTGACTCAAATAACAATTACAGAGCGAAACCAGATTGAAGAGATAGTAAATTTGGTAAATAATTTTACGTATACTTCTTCAAAAAAAATCCCTCCAAAAGATGGAACCGGCTATTTTGCCACTTTAAGAACTAAGTCGAAAAATACGTCGGATTGGGTAGGCTTTGGATTTTGGTCAGACGGAGTAAAGTTAACTGATAGGAATGGTGAACCTGGTTCTTCTATAAACTATTATGGCAAGGCAGGATATTTTGATTCCTTGGTAACGCTTGCTGATAACGCAACCGACCCCATGTGAATTATATTGGCAAGAAACCCCAGAACAACATTTCATGTTATAGAAACTGACGGAGATGAAGCTAGGACTATTAATAACTCATTCTCTAGGAAGGAGGCATTATAAAAAGTGAGAAAAAAGATTGTAAGTTTGCTACTAGCTTGTTCCGTGCTTCTTGGACTATTTCAGGGTACAGCGTTGGCTGCTGAATCCGCATCCCCATTCAAAGACGTAAATGCGTCAGATTGGTTTTATGATGCAGTTCAATATGTTTATGAAAATGACCTGATGAGCGGAACCGGAGATGAAAAATTCTCACCTGATGAGGTTGCCACGCGCGGAATGGTGGTGACGATACTGTACAATATGGAAGGGAAGCCAGAAGTATCCAACTCGCCTTTTACAGATGTGCCCGCTAATGAATGGTATGCGGCTCCAATTGCTTGGGCAAGCGCAAATGGAATTGTCAGCGGCTATGGAGATGGAAAATTTGGCCCAAACGACCCTGTTTCCCGGGAGCAAATGGCTACCATTTTGTATCAGTACTCCCAGCATAAGCAATATGATTTGGCCGCACAGGGAAGTGTTTTCGCTTTCTCCGATGGAGATCAGGCCAGCAGATATGCGCTTACTCCTCTTAGTTGGGCCATTGGGAAAGGCATCATTTCCGGGGTTGGAAGTAACCTGTTAGATCCTGACGGAAATACTGAGCGTTCTCACATGGCTGCTGCTATGAAATCCTTTTGTGAAAAGGTAGTGAGCAATCTGGGAGAGAAAACATTATTTAATATCGACCCATCAGAGGTAGTTTCAATTACGCTGAGTAATGGTGATAGTAAGTTGACTCAAGTCACAATTACAGAACAAAGTCAGATTGAAGAGATAGTAAGATTAATAAATAATTTTACGTATACTTCTTCTCAAACAATCCCGCCAGCAGATGGATGTGGTTATTTTGCCACTTTGAGAACCAAGTCAAATAGTACGTCGGACTGGGTAGGATTTGGTTTTTGGTCTGACGGAATAAAATTATCTGACAAGAATGGGGAAGCTGGTTCATCTATTAATTATTATGGCAAAACAGGGTATTTTAATACCTTGGTAACACTGGCCGATAATGCAACTGACCCCATATAAAGATTTCTCATCCGTAGAGATCCCGGATAATACTTTGAGAATTTTTAGTTTTGGATTTCTTCCTCTGTAAATATCATCAAATCAATACTTTATTCAAACAGAAGCCCTCCAAGAATTTACTTGGAGGGCTTGTTGGTGAGATCGCTTGAATGCAAACCAGCATTCTCCCTTCCGGTTTTGATGGAGCAAAACAGTTTCCATTGGAGGCCAACTCTATATATAGAGTTGGCCTCTGTCAATCAAAAGCTGGAAAATCAAAACCACCGTTTGACGGGTGGTTTGCACAAATGTGAATAGCCTAGGTTCCCAGACAATGCTTCATATAAAGGTTCAAGCCCGATCTCATATGTTTGAAAAACCAGAGAAGCTCTTGGTCTACGCTGTCGACCACTTCAATTATAGTGAATAAAATAGTTTTTTTAAGGATAGTCCTTAGGAATATGGCCGGTATTGCAATTATCTTGTTTCTTTGAATTTTGCAGTCTTTGCCATGTCTTGACTCTTGATTTTATCGAATGGATGTTCTATAATCGTTTTGAGATTATTTCGAACTTATATTCGATTTTTGGAGGCAATCCCATGGCTAAACCCCATAAGCGTTATGCCTGTATTGACTTAAAAAGCTATTACGCCAGCGTGGAGTGTGTGGACAGGGGGTTGGACCCCCTCACCACCAACCTGGTGGTTGCGGACGAGAGCCGTTCAGACGGAACCATTTGCCTGGCAGTGTCGCCCAGTCTGAAGGCACTGGGGGTACCGGGGCGTCCAAGGCTTTTTGAGGTGAAGGAACGTCTGGCCCAGATCAAGGCAACCACAGGAAAGACGGTGGAATACATCACCGCCATGCCACGGATGGCCCGGTACCTGGAAGTATCCTCCCAGATCTACGGAATCTACCTGAAATACCTGGCCGCCCAGGATATCCACGTTTACTCTATCGATGAAGCTTTCATGGATCTGACTCCCTATCGATCATTTTATGGTTGGACTGCCCACGACTTGGTCACCACCATGATCCGGGACGTGCTGCGGACAGTGGGGATCACTGCCACAGGGGGGATTGGCACCAATCTGTACCTGGCCAAGATCGCCATGGACATCACGGCGAAAAAGATGCCCGCCGACAAGGATGGTGTCCGTGTGGCGGAACTGGATGAGATTTCCTTTCGGGAAAAGTTGTGGGCTCATGAACCTCTCACGGATTTCTGGCAGATCGGTCCAGGGATCGCTGCCCGGTTGGCGCGAATGGGCATCCATACCATGGGCGACTTGGCTCGGCTGAGCCTGGAAAACGAGGAGGTGTTTTTCCGGGAGTTTGGAGTGGATGCGGAAATCCTCATCGACCATGCCTGGGGAATAGAGTCCTGCGGTATGGAGCAGATCAAGGCGTACAAGCCCGCCACAAAATCCCTGGCAAATGGCCAGGTGCTGCCCAGGGCTTACTCCTGGGAGGAGGGTCGCCTGGCGGTGAAGGAGATGACAGAACAGGTGGTGCAGAGCTTGGTGGAACAGGGCTATGTGGCGGAGGGCGTGACGCTGTATGTGGGGTATCAAATTCTAAGCAGAGAACAGCTCTCTGACTATCACGGTCCGGTGAAGGTAAACTACTACGGCAGGAAGGTGCCCCCCTCGGTCCACGGCACGGGAAAGCTGGGAGCGCCCACTGCCTCCCTCAGCAGGATCACCCAGGCAGTGCTCCAGCTTTACGACCGGTTAGTGGACAAGAAGCTGCAGGTCCGTCGGATGAGCATCGCCGCCATCCGGCTGTGCCGGAAGGAAGAGGTGGCTCCCCAGCTGACCTTCTACTCTGACCAGCAGGACGATGGCCGGGAGACCGCCCTGCTGGAGGCCACCATCGGCTTGCACCGGCGCTACGGCAAAAATGCGGTGGTGAAGGGAATGGACTTGCTGGAAGCTGGTACCACACGAGAGCGGAATAACCAGATAGGAGGTCACAGAAAATGAGAGGGAACCCCGCTGGGGATTCCCTCTCAAAAACGGCTTATTGGCACGCGGCAATGTAAAAGATCACGGCGAAAAGAAGCACAGACAGCAGGTAAAGAGGTTTGCTTTTGACTTTTCTCCAAAACAGCCCACCAAACACCAGGAAGCCTCCGATATCCATAAGCAGCTGGAAGAGAAATTTCTGGTGGGCGATCAGATAAAAGACGATCGCCACAGCTTCGGCGAGGAGCGCTCCCACCGGCAAGGCATAGAGGACCGAGTTGAACAGATGATCCCGGTTCCAGAAATAGAGGATCGCGGCCGCAATGGCACAGGGGACCGAAAGAATGGTAAACATGAGAAAAAGACTGGTTCGGAACGGTCCGTGAAAGAAGGGGAGAAACAGTCCTAAAATAGCCCTCAGCCCATAAAAACTCAGTGTCATGCCGAACATATACAAGAAGGAACTGACACCAGCACACAGATTCGAGGAGCTGAGCAGTACAATCACTGTGTTGGTAATGATCCAAAACCCCAGCAGAGTTTGGATGGAGGAGAAGCTCCAGAGGGTATCTGCCGGAAAGTAGTCCGCTAAGCGGCAAACACAACCTATCGCCAACCCCACTACAAAGACACTTAGGAACGAGGGAACAGAGACGCGCAATTGTTGTTTCATAAGCCTTTCCCTTTCTTGCTTTTCCTATATAGTATCATACAAACTGCGCAAAGTACAGCAGAGCTTTTTTCCAGGGAGGTCACAGAAAATGAATGCCACAGCCTATAGAGATATGATTCACCTGTCCCGTCCCATCTCCCGTCATCCCAAGATGAGTGTGGAGAACCGGGCAAAACTGTTCACCCCATTTTCGGCTTTGCGGGGATTTGACATTGAGATCCTCACCAAGGAGCAGGATCGACTGCTGGTGTCCAGGGTGATGTTGGGGACCGATCAGCAGGAGCTGATCCGCCGCAGGCTGAACGATCTCCGGTCTGGCCAGCGGGTCACGGTCACCTATTTCAGGCTGGTAAAAGAGTTGGAAGGTATTCCCCTGGGAGAGTATGTCACTCAAACGGGAAAGGTTCGGCGGGTGGACGATTTTTACCAGGTGTTGGTGGTGGACAGCAGTGTGGTAGCCTTTGAGGATATCCGGGAACTGGAAGTCCAAAACGTGGAAGGAGCAGATGTGTCATGAAGGAGTGTGCCCGTCGGAAACAGTATGTGGAGGTGGTAGCCACTCACTACATTGATGGCAGCGTCCGGCCCCAGAAGATTGTCCTGGCAACTGGTCCTGTATTTGAGATCGAGGACTGTCGTGAAGCTGTGAGAGGAAAAGCTCGTACTACAGGAGAGCTTGCACACCGGTATGTGGTGAAGATCCAGGGCAAAGAAACTTACCTCTATGAGACAAGTGGGCGGTGGTTTGTGGAAATGAAGGAATAGGTGGATTTTCACGGGAAAATCGCCTATACTGATGTTGAGGGGGGAGGTAGGTATGTGCGGAAGATATACGCTATACACCGGAGAGCAAGCCGAAGAGATCCGGCAAATCATCGACATTGCCCAGCGCCAAGTCAACGGGCAGCTAAAGCTGGGAGAGGTTTTTCCCTCAGACCGAGCTCCCATCTTAGTGGCCAATCAGGACAAGGTGGTGGTGCGAACAGCCACCTGGGGGTTCCCTGGGTTTCAGGGGAAGGGCTTGTTGATCAACGCCCGATCCGAAACTGCGGAGGAAAAGCCCATGTTTCGTCGTCCCCTGCTAACATCTCGCTGCGTCGTACCCACTACCGGGTTTTACGAGTGGAACAAGGCAAAGGAAAAGTACCTTTTTCAGTATGAGGACTCCACCGTGGTCTATCTGGCTGGACTGTGGGAGATGTTTGAGGGAAAGCGCCGTTACACCATCTTGACCACTCAACCGAATCAAGCGGTGGCAGCGGTGCACAACCGGATGCCGGTGTTGCTGGCCAAGGAACAGGTGCGCCCCTGGCTGATGGATACCACTGCTGCTCTGGGAATGCTCAACGGAAGTCAGCCAGAGTTGGTGGGTAAACTTTTGAAATAACAAAAAGGGGGCCGAAAAAACGCCTTCTTATACATAAAAATACGCAAAAAGGTCTCTATCTAAATTACGGACTGCAGAAATCGACAAAAATCGCCCGGTGGGTTAACGACATACCAGGCGATTTTAAAAGTGCTATAAAGTTTTTTTACATTGTATAGTACATATTCGTGGTCGGGGCTGTACCTTTTATTTGGCTGTTACTTTTTAAGATAATCCGATTCATCTATCGTTTTAAGAATATTGCTTACATCATCATATCTGGACGAATCGGATTGAGAACCCAAACTACATATCAGAAACTCTTTTCCATATTTTTGATAAAGAACAACTAAATTATAATCATCGGACAATGAACCAGTCTTAACGCCAATCACATTCTCATTGTAATAATCGGATGTTGGGTCAAGAAAAGTATTCGTGTTTTTCCACGATTGTGTGCTGCCGTCTGGTAAAGTGGCAGTATATGAACTTTGGGATATAATATCTCGAAACCATTGAAATTCCAAAAGCCGATTAACAACTGAATTAAGATCTAAAACCGTGGTGCGCGCATCCATATCATAGCCGCTGGGATCGTACAGAACGGTATTTGTGTATCCTTCCTCTTGCAAATGAGCGTTCAAACTATCCATAAAAATATTGATACGCTCTTGCCCGCTTACGGTTTGCGGAGAAAGAATACCACCGCAATAATCAGCAAGCACATAGGCGGCATCATTTCCCGAAGGGACTAACATTGCAGCAAATAGGTTGTGCAGGAAATAATCTTTTTCTTCTATGCCGGCAACAGATGAACCCGGCTTTGTCAGTGAAATAGCTTCATAGCTGGCTGGAACAATGCTATCTAAATCTGCGATTTTTGCAGCATATTCAATGACGAACAGTTTTGCTAAACTGGCAGGAAGTTGTTGCTCGTTTTCTTTTTTTGAAATGAAAAAATCATTAGTTGAACGGTCTACTAAAATCAACGATTTTGCATTGTAGGAATCTGGTTGAAACTCCCCATATAAAAACGAATAGATTGCATTTTTTTCACTTCTAAAGTTTTCAGGTTTCATTACCCATGGAATAAAAAATACGCCTGCAATTACTACAACAGTTAGGAAAACAAAAAATATCCCGAAATGAAACCTCCTTTTCTTGTATCTTCTTGACATAAATTACACCTCCGGCAATACGCTAATTAGACTAAAACTTGTATTTAATTAGCATAGTTGACTTCTATACACTCCATAAATCCAGAGGGATCGCCCAGCTTCGCTTTGTCGATATTCTCACGGAGATAATTGCGGGTCGCATCATCACAGCGATCTTCTCCCATATATGGCATATCAAAAGCGGTTTCCAATTCTTCCAACGCTTTTTGGGCACGTTCTGGATCGGTATTATAGCTGCCCAGCCACTCTTTCATCCAGCAATACTCCCACAGATTGGAAGCTCTTGTATCTCCATAGCCAACTTGAAACGATCCACCGGTATCTTCACCTTCCAAGCTTTCGGGAAGGGTCACTCCTTCCGGCCAATCCAAGTTGGAGATCGTTTCCAAATATTCAGCTTCAATGTGTTCAAAGTCTGTAAAACCTCGCTCTGCTGAGTCAGAATTGGAACAACCTGCTATCAACACGCAAAGAAGCAGAGCGACACACATGGGAATACATTTTGTGATTATTTTTCTCATATTTATCATCCTCCTAATATTTTCTCATCGAAGTGCTAGTGCTGGCTCTAATTTAGCAGCTTTCAAAGCTGGCAATAGTCCGCCAAGTAGTACCGTTGCCACAGAAGTAACAACCGCAATTATGGCTACCAGGATCGGATAATCGGGTGAAGGTACGGGGGAGTCAGACGGGAGATACATTCCTATTCCCTGAACCAGAAGAATGGAAATCAAAATAGACACCACGCATACAAAGACTGACAGAATCAGTTGCGAACCCAAAACTAAAAGAACAATGTTCGAACGAGAGGCTCCGATTGCCCGACGAATAAGAAGTTCATGTGTCCGCTGTTCCAAAGAGGATAAGCCAATATTGATCTGTCCTAATATTGAAACAAACAGCAATAAAAACGAGGTCACCAGAAGCCCTATTTGAAGCATGGATAAAACAGAGTCATACGTATTTCCTACATCACTTCTTCCGGAATATTCTAAATTTCCGCCGATGGTATCTGCTATGCAATCGCTTAAAGCAGAATAAATCTGCTCTGTTGTCAGTCCATGCGTTGAGTTCCAATAAACAGTTGCATTTTGAACTTGCCACATAGCAGGAACATATTTTGCTACCGAATAAGCGTCTATATAAACCGTTGGCACATCTCGCCCATCATTGACCACGCCAATAATACGGAATGGCGTCAAAGTAAGGCTGCTTCCTACACTTCCAACCGCATAAGGAGCATTAAGATAGCTTTCAGCTTCTTTATTAATTACAATTTGGAGAGAGTAATTTGAACCAGAGCCATTTAACCATTCGCCAGAAGTCATTGGAAGATTATATATCTGGTTATAAGTCGAGATCGTAAAAACTGTATCTACGGGGAAAAGATCTTTATATATGGACATATCCGAATTTTGCAGGGAAGAAATAGACATAACCGGTGCAAACCTTACATCCTCCCGCACGGAAAATGTGATGGCCGTATGATCTTCAATTCTTTCAAGGGATAAAAACAAATCTTCGAGTTTGCTATAATCCTCAAAACATGGGCCTGCAACAGAAAAGGAATAGGTGGGAACCCAGCCATATATCTGTGCATTGACAGCAATTAAGTATCCGCTGCCGAGTGTACCAACTAAAAATGAGGCGATCATTGCTATAATCCCAACCAACATGGATATACTTGTCAAAACACTTCGGAGAGGGGCAATTCGCAGGTCTTTAAGAATCATTTTCAACATGGCAAAGCTTCCCTCCATCCATTCTAAAAATCGTGTCGCAGGTATTCGCAATATCCGGGTCATGGGTTACTAACAAAAGCATAATTTTATTTTCTTTTACAACCCGGAGTAACAATCTCATAACCTGTTGACCGGTTTTTTTGTCCAAAGCTCCTGTGGGCTCGTCACATAGAATGGCTTCCGGTGATACTGCCAACGCACGTGCAATCGCTACTCTCTGTTGCTCTCCACCAGACAGATTTGCTGGATAATCATTTTCTTTTCCCGCCAACCCTACGCTTTGTAGGAGATCATGAATGTGTTCTTGCTGTTGCCTTTTGCTTAATGACTTTTTTGCATACAGTAGTGGTAGTTCAATATTTTCCCAAACCCTTAAATGCTTTATCAGAGAATAATTTTGAAAAACAAAGCCGATATTGTTTGCCCGCAACATGGATAGTTTGCGGTCTGACAAAGTAGAAACAGAGGTGCCATTATAAAGATATTCCCCCTGATAGCAGCGGTTTAATAATCCTATAATGGATATTAAACTTGTTTTCCCTGAGCCAGATTTTCCAACAATCGCATAGCTGTGGCCTCTTTTTAATTCCAAATGTGCGTTGCTCACGGTGGTTAAAATCTCGCCATTATTCAATTTTACCGTTGCTGTTAAATCTCTGATTTTGATTAAACTTTCGTCTATAACTCCGCCCATTTATGAATTTCTCCTTGGATCAAGGTTTGGGGGCAGCGAAGAAATAACATCTCCTTCTTCTAACCCCGACAGGACTTCTATATAAGCCCCATCAGATGCACCCAATACCACCTCTGTCTGAATCTCTTCTTCGTCTTTTATGACCGTTACCACGCCTTTACCCTGCCTTCCGGCAATAACAGAGAGCGGAAGTATAAGGACATCCTTTCTTGTTTCCGCTGATATAACTACCGTTGCACTTTGCCCCGGTTTTACATCGACATCCTGCCCGATCAGACATTGAAGGGTTGTAGTTTGTGGCGTAAAAGATTGTTGGCCTATATCTCCATTGTTTTCTGTTACAGGGGTTACAACAGCAATAGACTCCGTTGGGCCGATGCCATCTGAGATTTGAAATTTTGCGTGTAATACTGTACTTTCAGGCAATGTTTTCAAATAGTTTTCTGCTTCTACATTTAGAGCAAAGCCTGTATAGCTCACAATGGCAACAGGATAATTCTTAGGTACGTTTTCACCAGAGGGGGCGAGGGAAAGAATTATCCCGTCAACCGGCACTTTTATCTCGTTTCCGTCAATATTGCCAATGACATCCCCGGCAATAAGTTTATCCCCTACATTATTTTGAATTTCAAAAGCTCCATTTACTGGGGAAGATAAGGCAAAAGCTGAAGCCTGAATAACAGTGGTTTGCATTGATAGCGTTGGCGTAAGTGATCCACGCTGGGCTACCACGGTTTCTGCGCTTTGAGTAATATTACTCGCATCATTTTGCTGAGGTTGAGTATTGGGTGAACACGCAGTTAATACCAATGCACATATAACCAATAGTGAAGCAACCCCTTTTTTATATCTGTTCAACGGTATCCCCCCTTGTAAATGTCAACGAAAAAGTGAACCAGGCGCTCATGAAAAAGTGAGCCACAAAC
>ENA-OPRS01000213-OPRS01000213.1-human-gut-metagenome-genome-assembly--contig:-NODE-213-length-42278-cov-4.926888_pt1 | contig 42278 bp, 42 predicted proteins | sample MGYA00241795_ERZ501881 | MGnify/ENA primary metagenome ERZ501881 (study PRJEB25962, sample SAMEA2042440) | human gut metagenome | biome: human gut; feature: human-associated habitat; material: faeces... | reverse complement strand
TAACAAGGTAGCCGTTCGAGAACGAGCGGCTGGATCACCTCCTTTCTAAGGAGACTTAAGTTTCCATGCTATGAGTTTCGCAGTTCTTTTCACAAAATCTCAGATTTTGGAAAAGAGTGCATGAGACCTATAGCCGCATCGAAAGATGCGGATTAGGGCTTCATGGGGAATTAGCTCAGCTGGGAGAGCACCTGCCTTGCACGCAGGGGGTCAAGGGTTCGATCCCCTTATTCTCCACCAGAACCGTTAAGGTTCTACCATGCACCTTGAAAACTGAATAGAGTATCAAATGAAGACAAAGACAACGAAATTAAGGATATTAGTTTTTCTGAAAACAGGAAGGGTAATACACAATTTCGAAAGTCGATTGTTGAAGAGAAAAACCAGTAAGATTTTCACAAGAGTGAAAAACAATAGAGAAGCCCTACATTTTAACGCTAATGTAGGCAGGCATCACGAAGAATTTTCCGCTTTAGGCAAGGCGCGCGAGCGAAAGAGCAAGCAGCAACTGAGAATAAAGAGGAAAAGGCGAGTGAGAAGTTGGTTAAGCAAGAAAGAGCACAAGGCGGATGCCTTGGCACTGGGAGCCGAAGAAGGACGTGACAAGCTGCGAAAAGCTGCGGTAAGGAGCAAATATCCGTTGACCCGCAGATATCCGAATGAGGGAACTCAGCTGCAGTAATGTGCAGTTATCCACAGGTAAATACATAGCCTGTGAGAAGGAAACCCGGGGAACTGAAACATCTAAGTACCCGGAGGAAGAGAAAGAAAAATCGATTTCCTAAGTAGCGGCGAGCGAAAGGGAAAGAGGCCAAACCGAATAGTTTACTATTCGGGGTTGAGGACCATCAGAAAGGACATATGATCTATAGTCGAAGAGGTTTGGAAAGACACACCGCAGAGGGTAAAGGTCCCGTAGACGAAATAGAGCATACACCGAGATGGCACCAGAGTAGCACCAAGCACGAGGAATTTGGTGTGAAGCCGGGGGGCCCACCCCCCAAGCCTAAATACTACCCAGTGACCGATAGCGAAACAGTACCGTGAGGGAAAGGTGAAAAGAACCCCGGGAGGGGAGTGAAAAAGAACCTGAAACCTTGTGCTTACAAGCAATGGGAGCGATAAGTGACCATGTACTTTTTGTAGAACGGGCCAACGAGTTATGGTATGTAGCGAGGTTAAGTTTTTAAAAGAACGGAGCCGCAGGGAAACCGAGTCTTAATAGGGCGAGTAGTTGCATGCTGTAGACCCGAAACCGGGTGACCTATCCATGTGCAGGTTGAAGCGAGAGTAAAATCTCGTGGAGGACCGAACTTATATCCGTTGAAAAGGGTTAGGATGACGTGTGGATAGCGGTGAAATTCCAATCGAACTCGGAGATAGCTGGTTCTCCTCGAAATAGCTTTAGGGCTAGCCTCAGAGAAAGATACGCGGGGGTAGAGCACTGAATGTTCTAGGGGCCTTCACCGGTTACCGAAAACTATCAAACTCCGAATACCGCAGTATTAGCTCTGGGAGTCAGACTACGAGAGATAAGTTCCGTGGTCAAAAGGGAAACAGCCCAGACCTACAGCTAAGGTCCCCAAATGTAAGTTAAGTGGAAAAGGATGTGGAGCTGCATAGACAACTAGGATGTTGGCTTAGAAGCAGCCACTCATTTAAAGAGTGCGTAATAGCTCACTAGTCGAGTGACTCTGCGCCGAAGATAAACGGGGCTAAAACTTACTACCGAAGCTTAGGATACAGTAATGTATGGTAGAGGAGCATTGTATACGGGCAGAAGCCTGACTGGAAGGGAAGGTGGACTGTATACAAGAGAGAATGTTGGCATGAGTAGCGTAAGGCAGGTGAGAATCCTGCCCGCCGAAAATCTAAGGTTTCCTGAGGAAGGTTCGTCCACTCAGGGTTAGTCGGGTCCTAAGCCGAGGGCGAGCGCCGTAGGCGATGGACAACAGGTTGATATTCCTGTACCACCGAAAGTCGTTTGAGCGAAGTGGGGACACAGAAGGATAAGTTGAGCACGCCGCTGGTAGAGCGTGTCTAAGCGTCAAGGGAGATGATAAAGGCAAATCCGTATCATCAATTCTGAGGCGTTATGGGGAGGCCGCAAGGCCGGAAGCAACTGATTTCACACTGTCAAGAAAAGCCGCTAGCGAGACCGTAGGTGCCCGTACCGCAAACCGACACAGGTAGATGAGGAGAGAATCCTAAGGTGAGCGAGAGAACTATTGTTAAGGAACTCGGCAAAATAACCCCGTAACTTCGGGAGAAGGGGTGCCTACGAAAGTAGGCCGCAGTGAAAAGTCCCAGGCGACTGTTTACCAAAAACACAGGTCTCTGCTAAAGCGAAAGCTGAAGTATAGGGGCTGACGCCTGCCCGGTGCTGGAAGGTTAAGGGGAAGTGTTAGGGCAACCGAAGCATAGAACTTAAGCCCCAGTAAACGGCGGCCGTAACTATAACGGTCCTAAGGTAGCGAAATTCCTTGTCGGGTAAGTTCCGACCCGCACGAAAGGCGTAACGATCTGGGAACTGTCTCAACAATAGACTCGGTGAAATTGTAGTACCGGTAAAGATGCCGGTTACCCGCAGCAGGACGGAAAGACCCCATGGAGCTTTACTGTAGCTTGATATTGAATTTCGGCGTTGCATGTACAGGATAGGTGGGAGACGATGAGATGAGTACGCCAGTATTCATGGAGTCACTGTTGGGATACCACCCTTGTAACGTTGAGGTTCTAACGGTGTGCCGTAATCCGGCATCCGGACAGTGTCAGGTGGGCAGTTTGACTGGGGCGGTCGCCTCCTAAAGAGTAACGGAGGCGCCCAAAGGTTCCCTCAGCGCGGACGGAAATCGCGCGAAGAGTGTAAAGGCAGAAGGGAGCTTGACTGCGAGACCAACAAGTCGAGCAGGGACGAAAGTCGGGCTTAGTGATCCGGTGGTTCCGAGTGGAAGGGCCATCGCTCAACGGATAAAAGCTACCCTGGGGATAACAGGCTGATACCCCCCAAGAGTTCACATCGACGGGGGTGTTTGGCACCTCGATGTCGGCTCGTCGCATCCTGGGGCTGTAGTAGGTCCCAAGGGTTGGGCTGTTCGCCCATTAAAGAGGTACGCGAGCTGGGTTCAGAACGTCGTGAGACAGTTCGGTCCCTATCCGCTGTGGGCGTTGGAAATTTGAGTGGAGCTGTCCCTAGTACGAGAGGACCGGGATGGACGTAGCTCTGGTGCACCAGTTGTTCTGCCAAGAGCATAGCTGGGTAGCTACCTACGGACGGGATAAGCGCTGAAAGCATCTAAGTGCGAAGCCCCCCACAAGAAAAGATTTCCTCCTTTAAGGTAAGACCCGTGAGAGACTATCACGTTGATAGGCCTCAGGTGTAAGTGCAGTAATGCATTCAGCTGAGAGGTACTAATAGGTCGAACGCTTAACCAATGGTTTAACTCTGAGAATTTGGTACTCATTCAGTTTAAAAAGGCATCCGGTGACTATGGCTGAGAGGATACACCTGTTCCCATCTCGAACACAGAAGTTAAGCTCTCACGCGCCGATAATACTTGGTGGGAAGCTGCCTGGGAATGTAGGTCGTTGCCGGTTTGTAAAAAGGATGATTTAAGTAAATCATCCTTTTATTTTATTTTTGAAAGGGGCAAATGAGTATGAAAATGAGATCAACTGAATATGAATTTCTATCTTGTCATCTGCCTATGGCTGTTTCCGACGGGGGAGCGGAAAGCGAGGGATTCAGCTAACCGCCGCTTCAAAGATTTAACGATTATTTTACTTACATATTTTGAAGCATGGAGGAGACGACTATGAACAAAGACATTAAAAATGCAGCAAACCTTTCTAAAGATCAGAAGAAGAGTCGAGCTTTGAAACTGGCAGGCGATATCGCAGCCGATATATTGGCCGGCCTTCTAATAGGGTTTGGAACATATAATTTTACAATAGCGGCCGAATTTCCCATGGTGGGAATAAGCGGAATTGCGCTGATATTTTATCACCTGATGAATATACCGATCGGCGTATCTTCTATAATCTTAAACATACCAATAGCCCTGATATGCTATAAGGCCCTGGGGAAAGATTTTTTTGTGAGATCTATAAGATCCATAATAATTACATCTCTGATCATAGATACGGTAGCGCCGCTTTTCCCGCTGTTTACAGGAGATAAGCTTTTAGCGGCCATATGCGCAGGAGTTCTGTCGGGAATCGGATATGGCCTTATCTACATGAGAAATTCTTCGACGGGAGGAACGGATTTTATAATAATGTCGTTTAAAAAAGCTCATCCGCATTTCACCATCGGAAGCATATCCTTTGCTTTGGAAGCCCTGATAATACTGATAGGTACGCTGGCCGTATCCAGACAAGTGGAAAATCTCATCTACGGAATGATAATAAGCTTCATCATGTCTACAGTTGTCGACAAGGTGATGTACGGACTTTCCGCGGGAAAGATGACACTTATAGTGACGGGAAAGCCATATGAAGTGGCCGAGAAGATAAGTACAGCTGCAGAGAGAGGATGCACATTTATAAAGGCTCAGGGAAGCTACTCTGAAGAAGAGAGAGAAGTGGTGATGTGCGCCTGCAGCAATAAGCAAATGTTCGCCATAAGATCTGCCGTAATGGAAGTAGACCCTGACGCATTTATTGTAATCCTAGATTCCAATGAAGTCGTAGGAGAAGGCTTTAAAAAAGCATAAAAAAATATTGAAAAGTTTACTGTGAAGGCAGTTTACACCTGAAAATGGAGTCTTTCTTTATTCGTGATCATATGGTATAATTATTTGATAATGGCGAAATTTTGTTCTACGATTTATCGAGCTCCATCAGGAGGAATTTACGAAGGGGAGGAAGAAGAATGACTATCATAAAAATAATGTTTTCGTTGCTCATTTGTTTTCCCCTGGTAGTCCTTGGATATCACTTTTTAAAGAAATTGGTGGAGCAATTATATAAAAAATAGGAGTTTGCGATGAAAAGAGGAGTCTTCATCTCAATAGAAGGGCCTGACGGTTCCGGAAAATCTACCCAGATCAAAAACATAAGACAGTTTTTTAAGGATAAGGGTATAGATATAATATTTACCAGAGAACCGGGAGGAACTCCTATCGGGGAGCGCATAAGAAGTATAATCTTGGACAGAGACTGCGCTGAGATGGATGATATGACGGAGGCTATGCTCTATGCTGCGGCCAGGGCTCAGCATGTGGCTCAGGTCATAAGACCTGCTCTTTTGGCCGGTAAGATAGTCATATGCGATAGATTTGTCGATTCCAGCATAGCATACCAGGGATACGGCAGAGGACTGGGAGAGGCCGTGTCCGTTATCAATGATTACGCCGTCTGCGGCTGCCTTCCCGATGTGACATTTTTGATGAAGATGGACCCGAGAGTAGGCAGAAGGAGAATAAACGTCCAGCAGCAGGACAGGCTGGAGCGTGAAAAGGACGATTTCCATGTGCGGACATATGAAGGTTATCTGGAACTTGAAAAAAAATATCCCGGCAGGATCGTCGGAATAGACGCCGCCAGGAGTATAGAAGAAATCAAAATAGATATCTATAAAAAGCTGGAGGAAGTGTTAAAAGGTGTCACTGAGTAAGTATCAGTCGGATAAGAAACTCATCGAGAGAATAGGTTCCTCGATAAAGGCAGGAAGAGTCTTCCACGCTTATATAATCGAAGGAGACGCAGTCTCGGGCAAAGAGGACTTTGCCAGGGAATTCTGCAAGGCCATAGCCTGCCTCGAAAGACCGGGAGAGGGTTGCGATAGATGCGTAAACTGCCGCAAGATAGATCACGGTAATTACGAAGACTTTCATTTTGTAGAGTCCGACGGCATGTCGGTGAAAGACGAGCAGATCTCCAAAGTGCAGTCAGATATAAAAAAGAAACCCATGGAAGAAAGGCATATGGTGGTCATAAAGGACGCCGATACCATGACTTTGAGGGCTCAGAACAGGCTTTTAAAGACTCTTGAGGAACCGTTTGAGGGAACAGTGATGATATTGCTTTCTGAGAACAGAGAAAATCTTCTTGAGACTATAAAATCCAGATGCGTCCTGTACAGAATAGAAGGCGAGAAGCAGGAAACTGCCGCAGGCGAAAGCGCAGAGGCTTTGTTTCAGACTATTGCCGAAAGAAAAGGGTTCTTTAGGAGCAAAGAAGTGCTGTCAACTTCGGTCAAGAGCAGGGAGGAAGCCATGCAGCTTCTGGACGGGCTTGAGAGAATATATCAGAGACTTCTCAAATGGGAAGACGAAAGAAGAAAATTTTTCACTAGAGAAGAGATATTTGCCGGTATTGAACTCATAGAGGAAGCGAGAAGAGATCTGCTTTCTAAAGTCAATTATCAGTATGCTTTAAAAAATCTCATATTGAAGATTGGGATATAAGAAAATTCGGAGGAAATTATGGTTAAAGTAGCCGGAGTAAGGTTTAAGACAGCCGGAAAAGTATATTATTTTGATCCCGGGGAACTGAAGGTTTCGGCGGGAGATCATGTCATAGTCGAGACTGCCAGAGGAATGGAATTCGGGACTGTGACTATGGATATAACTGAAGTAGCTGAGTCCGAGGTGGTAGCGCCTCTCAAGCAGATAGTCAGGATAGCTAATGATAAAGATCATAGACAGCACTCTGAAAATGTAAAGAAAAAACAGCGGGCCATGGAGCTCTGCCAGGAAAAGGTGGATAAGCACGGCCTCGTGATGAAGCTTATAGATGTAGAATATACTTTCGACAACAGCAAGATAGTATTTTATTTCACCGCTGACGGAAGAGTGGACTTCAGAGAACTGGTAAAAGACCTGGCAGGAGTCTTCAAGATGCGTATAGAGCTTCGCCAGATAGGAGTAAGAGACGAGGCCAAGATGCTGGGAGGCATAGGAAGCTGCGGACGGGCTCTATGCTGTCATAGCTGGCTTGCCGATTTTGAACCGGTATCTATCAAGATGGCAAAGGTGCAGAATTTATCTTTAAATCCTTCAAAGATATCGGGAATATGCGGAAGACTCATGTGCTGCCTGAAATATGAAAACGATATTTATATGGAATTCAGAAAAGGAATGCCCGATATAGGAGAGAGAGTAAAAACTCCTGACGGAGTAGCCAAAGTAATAGATACAAATCTTCTTGAACGCAGTGTAAAAGTCAGACTTTACGTCGAAGAGAAGCCTAAGGGAAAACGCAGCGAGGAAGAAGATCAGGAGGAGAAGCTGTCAGCCGATATCTATACTTACAAAAAGGAAGAGATCCGGCGCATAGACAGGAGAAAGAGCAGCAAAAACGAGGATATTTTCGAAGGGGTCGATGCTGATACCATGAAAGAGATCAAGGAATTGATCAAGGACTGATATGGAAACAAGCATAGAGTTTTCGCCGGTTGTCAGGAAAGGCGAAAGAATAGATGAAATCGGATTCGGCGGATATAAACTGATCCAAAACCCCGAAGAATTCTGCTATGGCGTAGATTCTGTTCTTTTATCCGATTTTGCGGCCTTGCGGATGAAAGCAGACGCCGACCTTGTGGTGGATCTGGGGAGCGGAACAGGAGTAATTCCGCTGATACTTTGCCATAAGACCAAAGCTTCGCAGATATGGGGAATCGAGATCCAGGAAAGCTCTCTCGAAAGAGCCGCAAGAAGCGCCCAGCTAAATGATGTATCAGATCGAGTTTCTTTTATACTGGGTGATGTGAAAGATGTAAAGACCACATGGGGAAGAGACTTTAAGGGACGAGCCGGCGCAGTAGTGAGCAATCCTCCGTATTTTAAGGCCGGAGGCGCCATCAGAAGCTGGCAGGGAGCTAAGGCTGCTGCAAGGCACGAGACCACTGCCGGGCTTGAAGATTTTATGGAGTGCGCAGCTTATCTTCTCAGAGATAAGGGAGATCTTTTTATGGTTCACAGGCCGGCAAGGCTGGTAGACATATGCTGCTTTGGAAGGGCAGCGGGACTGGAACTCAAGGAGCTGATATTCGTCAGCCCTTTAAAGGACGCCGCCGCCAATATACTGCTCCTTCACATGGTGAAAGGAGGGGGCAGCGAACTTAAAATACTGCCGCCTTTGGCTGTCTACAGCGATAGAGGCGAGTATACGGAAGAACTGCTCAAAGCATATGAGAGATCTAAATAAATTTGCATATTATTATGGAAACGATTATACCTGTCACATATCCTATGAGGCCGCCTTTGAGAGCGTGCCTCATTTGTTTTACATGAGTTACGCCGAAATAAAGGGCTAAGACGTATATTACAGTCTCACAGCCTCCTGTCATCACGCAGGCCACGCGGCCGGCGTAAGAGTCCGGACCGACTGATTCGAGTATGTCCTGCAATATGATGAGGGAGCCGCTTCCCGAGATAGCCCGTAAAAATATGAGGGGCAGAAGCTGAGCGGGAATGTCCAGCAGATCGAGAACAGGAGAAAGGGCTACATCTATCAAGTTGAGGACTCCGGAGGCGGTCAGGCTGTTGACAGCTATGAATATACCCACCAGGAACGGGAGTATATCCAGGGCAGTACGGAGCCCTGTCTTTGCTCCTTCTATGAAATAATCGTAGATGGGCGCTCTCTTGATGAGTCCGTGAAGAATTATGACTGCGCTCATTATCGGGATAAAACCTAAAGACAAAAAGGAAAAAATCTCTGCCAACGTCAGCCTCTCCTTTCAAAAAATTTACATGCGGCTATGGAAACTGCGATGGTCACTGCCGCGGTTATCACCGAAGGTACCACTATGGAATACGGATCCGAGGAGCCCAGATCGCTGCGTATCTGAATGGCCATGATAGGAAATATGGGGGCAAAGGCCATATTTACCACGGCGAATGTACACATGTCGTTGCTGGCCACCGGCCCTTTATGGTTTTCTGCGTCGAGTTTTTCCATGGCTCTCAGAGCGAACACTGTGGAACTGTTTCCGGCGCCGAAGATATTAGACATGAAACTCATGATTATGGAGGAGAGAGTCTCCGGATCTCTCTGCTTTGGGAACAGCAGCTTAGTAAAGGGCATGAGAAACCTGGACAGACTGTTTATAAGACCTGTTCGCTCAGCGATTTCCATGAGGCCGCTCCACATGGCCATTATGCCGGCAAGGCCGAATACGAATTCTACGGCTGCGCCGGAGCTTTCTGTCAGCGCCTCGCTGAGAGATGACAAGTTACCGGTGAAAAAGGCATAAGCGATGGAGACCAAAAGTATTATGGCCCATATATAATTCATCATATTGAGACAGACTCCTTTCATGGTAATAAAAGGATATGCGAAAAAATTAAAAACATGTTGAAGTATTTTCCATTTTTGGGTTATAATATAAACAGAGCCCATCGGATAAGGAGGAATAAGATGACGATAACAATTACCTGGCAGGGTGCGCTGCTTACGGCTATCGCCGTACTCGGCATAATTTTGTTGATATATCTGATCGTTTTGATCAGCAATCTGATAAAGACTGTAAAAAACGCCAATAAAGTTTTAGAAGACGCGCAGGTCATTTCGGCTATAGCGGCTGATAAGGCCAAGAAGATAGACGGCATCGTTGACGGCATAAGCGACACCGTGAGCACTGTCGTAGACACTGTGAACGGAAACAAGAATATCATATCTGCGGCGACCAACGTGGTAAACGCAGCTGCAGGTCTTGCCGGCATGGTGAACAGATCTGAAAAGAAGAAGGAGAAAGAGGAGGAATAAACGATGAAAGCGACAGGAATAACGAGGCCGGTGGACCCTCTGGGAAGGGTAGTAATACCTGTGGAGCTGAGGAGAAGCCTCGGCATCAAAACTGACGATCTCATGGAAGTATTCGTCGAGGGCGAATATATCATGCTTAAAAAATATGAATCTAAATGCATATTCTGCGGAAGCGGCGAGGATGTGGTCTCACTGCATGACAAAAATGTATGCAAAAAATGCATCGAAGAAATGAAAGAATTATAAGTCGTCCGGAGGATAAAATTGGCAAAGTACATTGTAAAGCAGAGCGGACCCCTTAGAGGAGAGGTGCAGATAAGCGGGGCGAAAAACGCCGTCCTGCCGCTTATGGCAGCTACGCTCCTTTCCGAAGAGGAATGTGTGATAAGAGACGTTCCTCAGCTCAGGGATGTAAGCCTGATGAAAGAACTTTTGACGTCTCTCGGTTCTGAAATAGAGGAGCCGGGAGAAAATATGCTGTCCGTAAACACAAAAGATATTCTGACTACGGAAGCAAATTTTGAATTGGTAAATAAGATGAGAGCATCCATATTGGTGATGGGTCCGCTCCTTGCCAGAAAGGGAAGAGCCAGAGTGCCTCTTCCGGGAGGATGCGCCATAGGCACCAGGCCAATTGATCTTCATCTTAAAGGATTTGAAGCGCTGGGCGCTGTCCTTACTGTAGGCGACGATTATGTAGAAGCGGTGGCCGGAGGACAGGGCCTCGTGGGCGAGACCATATATCTGGACTTTCCAAGCGTGGGGGCGACAGAGAACATAATGATGGCGGCTGTATTTGCGGAAGGGACTACCTATATAGAAAATGCTGCGGAAGAACCTGAAATCGTGGATCTGGCAAACTTTCTCAACAAGATGGGAGCCAAGATAAAAGGAGCCGGAACAGATACTATAAGGATAGAGGGAGTAAAGTCTCTGGGAGGAGCTAAACATACGGTTATCCCTGACAGGATAGAGGCGGGAACGTTCATGCTGGCGGCAGCCATAACTAAGGGAGCCGTTCATATCTGCAATGTGCTGCCCGATCATCTGAAGCCTGTGATAGCTAAATTGAGAGAGTGCGGAGTGCGTATAGAGGTTGGAGATGAGGATATGATAGTGAGAGGCAATCTGGGGCCTCAGTATGCTACAGATATAAAGACCTTGCCTTATCCGGGATTCCCTACGGACATACAATCGCCTTTCATGGCGTATCTGACTACGGTAGAAGGAGCCAGTACGGTCATAGAGACTGTGTTTGAAAATCGCTTCATGCACGTTTCACAGCTGGGCAAGATGGGAGCCATCATCGAGACCGCAGGCAACAAGGCCAACATAAAGGGCGGCTCCAAGCTGAGGGGCTGTCAGGTAATGGCTACAGATCTGAGAGCAGGCGCTGCTCTGGTGCTGGCCGGGCTGGTAGCCGAAGGATCAACCGAGATCTCGGAGATATACCATATAGAGAGAGGCTACGAGAAGTTTATAGAAAAGTTTGGGGCTCTCGGAGCCGAGATAACCAGAATAGACGATTGAAAAAAATCCCGGGATTAATGCTACGGGTTGATAAGGAAGTATTAAAACTTAATACATTCGTGGCATTGCAGGGAAGAATTACAGGTATCAGTCGAAAGATTGGTATCTGTTTTCTTTTATCCGCACATTCGTGTTTTTAACTACTCCTTGGTACAATGTAGACAAAGGAGGAGTTGACAAATGAAGAACACATACTATCTTGCACTTGATGATACCGAACGAACGCTCGTCATCAGAATCCTAAATAATATGAGAAACCGCTTGATAAATCAGAACAAATATACTGATGGCGTTGATGATGTGCTCATCAAAATTATCAGTGCAAGGAAAAAGAATTTCAAAATACTTTATGCGGAGGATTAGATTTATGAAGAATAATTTGAATATGCGATACGAACAACAAGGCGATTATTTCTTTCCCTGTGTAATGACAAATGAACAAAAGAATTTACATATTGGGGTATGGGCAAATCGACATCGTTAATATCTCAAACAATTTCATCAAGTACGATATTACAATCTTTTTACCTCGGAAAAATTGTATGAGTATCTTGCCGATATTGAAGAACAAGCAGAGAAAATGTTTGAAGAACTTGTAAAATCACTTGCCGAAGGAGAAAATGTTACAGAAAAATTGAAAGCAGATAAACCGATGTTATGGGTTCAAAAGATGAATAACATTCGCAATCGAGCAACAGAAATTGTGAATTCCGAAATGATATACAGATGAAATAAGGCACAGCCTTCGGTGAAAATTCCGTTGGTTGTGCCTTATTTTTTCAAAATAATAAAATTACTGTGTAATCTTAGCGAGCAGACCATTTGGATATCCAAACGGTAAAACTCGTTAGGGGTGTACCCTAAGACCCAAAACAAAATTCCTTCTTTTTTTCAGTTATCCGAATTGCATTAAGCGTTTTCTAAATCAAAATGCTGTATCGCAATGTCATCCAACTGCTTGCGAATTTCCAAGAAATCACAATCTAAATTAAGAGTTTTAACCGATATTGCGTTACCTCCCATTTTGTAACTGTTATTGGGCAACACCATTTCATCGGTCTTTGCATATAGCAACATACCCGATACATTTCCGGTATTCTCTTTATCAAGGTTCTTTACATAAGTGAAAATCTGATACAAATTTCCTGAATGAAGTGTGTTTACATTATATTGCTTCTGCGTAGTATGAGCATAATACTTTGCATCTATAACCAAGGTCTTATCGCCCTTTTTGAGCATTATATCAGACTGCATGACAGGAAGCATTTCTCTGTATCCATCATCCGTATCCCACGGAATTTGTGATGCAGAAACTTTTAAGTTTGGGTGTTCATTCTTATAGTATTCCAATATGAATTTCTCATACAGTCTGCACATACGCTGCTCATCAAGAAAATCCATCAATTTAGTCGAACCTTCTGTATTTGTTTGGAGCAACCCTTTAATTATAAGATAACAAATTGAAATCAGCATTTGGTAAGTCTGATTGTTTCGGTTATACTGTATTTTCCAATTTATACTATGTAGTTCAATAGGTTTTACTTCTCCGAAAAAAACTAACAGCTTTCGTAGTTCCTTTTTGCGAGTCTTGCTGATGTCCGAACGCACAAGCACTTCCATTGTTGTTCGTATTATACGGTTCATATAAGAATTTACAGAAAAATCATCATATTTACAAACAAGCTGTTTTTTTATCATTGTTTGTTCTTTAATAGATGCCGCTATATCAATTTTCCCTCTTATCGTCGATAATGGTTCCGTTTGCAAAATATATTCTTTACCAAGACCTCTCTTTATCTGAGAAGTGACTCCTTTTGACAATATTGCTGCACAAAGTTCTGCAACATTTTCAAATTCTTCGGTTAATACCTGTCTATATCCTTGCTCATTAAGAACCTGAAACGCATACGAAAGCATATAGTATATGTTCTTTATGCGTATCATTTAATTGCACCTCTCAAATTCATCGACCAATCTCTAACCTTAGTAGGTTCATCAAACCAGTATTCTTTTAATAGTGGAATAAGCTCAAATTCCACAACAGCTTTAAGCCAGCTATCTGTAATATCTTTATCCGTACAAAAGTAACTATGACCAATCCTAAAGCCATCTCCAAGTGACTCATCATTTGAAATCGCAATGTTGAGGTTTTCAACCATAGAAATTAACTTTTCTAATTTTTCATTGTTCTTATCTGCCAAGTATTGTCTAAAACCATCCGAAGAAAATGCTGGTGCAAAATCAAAAAATGCAAATCTTCTTCTCAAGGCATAGTCCATCATGGCAAGGCTACGGTCTGCTGTGTTCATCATTCCTATAATGCGAACATTTTTAGGAACAGTAAACCATTCATCCTTATAAAGAAGTTTCAGCTTTTCACCTCGTTTATCACTTTCAATTAACATCATCAGTTCGCCAAATATCTTGCTTAAATTTCCTCTGTTAATTTCATCTATGATAAAGAAATATGGGCGTTCGTCATCTATCTCCGCTGCTTTGCAGAATTTATAGAAAACTCCTTGTACAAGAGTGAACCCATTATCAACCGGTCTATATCCCTGAATAAAATCTTCATAACTATAACTCTGATGAAATTGAACCATCGAAACACGACTTGTATCTTTCGCTCCCATTATCGAATATGCAAGTCTTTTCGCAGCAAATGTCTTGCCGACACCCGGAGCTCCTTGCAAGATAATATTATATTTCGTATTGAGCAATTCTACCAAAGTATCGTATGTATCTTCACTCATATAGACTTCTTCTAAAAAATCATCTTTAGAATACGAAGGATACTTTATCTCAGCTTCTTGCACCGCTTCATCCTCCGCTTCGTCACCGAAAAGTTCTAACAGCTTTTGCACATAATCGCTGTAAGGAGTTATATTGGTAAGCGTTTTCATCACCGCTTGTCCCGGATGTTCCCACTCTCCCTTATATTGCCACTGCACTTTTCTAATCTGTTTATAGTTTGCTCTTGTGTCATCAAAAATGTAATCAGAAGTTACTACGCCTTTTCCAACAATTTTATGCATACCTTTTTTGGCAAAAACAATATCTCCAACTTTAATTTCATTTGCAAACTGCCATAGACAATGAGCATTATTTTTATAGGAATAGCTTGCGTCATATACGCTTTTCATTCTTTCTTTGATTTCCTCTTTTGATGAGAAATCCTTCAAGTTGCCGACTTCATCCCAGCCGATACCCATAATGCCAAGTTTATAAAACTCGTCCCACATACAAGCATTATCGCCCGGAGAGTAAATCCAGTAATTTGTCTCTTTAACATTTGAGTCAACCCTTTTTGTTGTAGGCTCATCAGTAGTTTCTTCTTGACTATTTTTCCACGCACAATATGACAATTCAGGAAAACTATGATAGTCATATTCTTTTTGTTTAAGGGCATTTCTTGCCTGTTCGCACATAAATAGATAACTTGTTCCATTAGGCAAACCCTTGTTAATGTCAGAAAAAATTGTCGTAAAATAATGCGGCATATTATCGACATCAGTAATGAAGGCTCTATTGGTTGAGTCTAAGTTGATAAAGGTATATGGTCTTACCCAATAAAGCCCCATCGTTATATTCCACTTAATCATCTTTTGCTTTGTTACTGTGTCATAGGCAGCAATGAAAGCATTTTTATTCTCTGTGGAAGTTTCATCAGAATAGGCAATGGCTTTTTCCAGCAAATCCCACAGATTGTCTATATCCTGTTCTCACCGGTTATCCTTGTAAGCAAAGAACCACGCACTTAAATTCATAACAACAGGAATGCCGTCAAATTCTATTGGAACAGCAGCTTTAATTGAAAACTGCTTTGCAAATTGCTCTAAAATTGCTATACGGTTTGCATTTGTAATGCCCTTATTAAAAGACCCAAAAATTGTAAAAGGACAAATATCCTCGTATATCTCTTTTCCTTTTTCCCTGAAGGGAAAATTCATTCCAACATCAGAAAAGATTGTTTTCAGAATGCCGATTAACTCACTACGGTTATTCTTATATTTTAATAGTGCAGAAGCCAGCTCCGTATAGAAACTCGTCCACTGAAATCTTTTATCCATAATCGTCCTCCATCAATTTATGCTTCCATAACATTATCTGTCCAAAGCTCACACTGTGTCATAACAGTCTGTACGGCATCTTCCATACCCTCCGGCGGATACTTGTGCTTTTTCAAAAGTTTCTTGATAAGCATACGCATTTTTGCTCTTGCAGACTCACGCTTCTGCCAATCTATCGTCTTATTCTTACGGAGAGTATCCGCAAGTTCTTTTGTAATGGCAATCAATTCTTCATTTTTGTAAAAGTCTTTGATTGCCTGTGGCTTTGTTAATGCATCATAGAAAGCAAGCTCATCAGCAGTCAACCCTAACTGGTCACCCTCTTTTTGAGCTGCTGCAATCTGTTTAGCCAGCTTGAGCATTTCTTCAATGACTTCTTCGTTAGTAAGCATACCATTCAGATAAGCATTAAGAGAACGCTGCATAATCTCGCTGAACTTCTCTGATTTAACTACATTTGTTCTGCGATAAACGGATACCTGCTCAGCTATCAACTTCTTCAATAATTCAACAGCAAGGTTCTTTTCTTTCATATTTGCTACTTCTTGTAGGAACTTCGGGTCAAACAAAGAAAATTCCTCTTTGATGTCGGAGAAAAGATTAATTACTCCGTCACTCTTGATACTCTGTTTCAAAAGCTCGTTAATTCGTGCGTTCATTTCCGGCAAAGAAATCTTCTTTCCCACACCTGTATTGGTCAATCTGAGTACAAGAACTCGAACTGACTCAAAGAATGCTGCTTCAAATCTGTCGTCCTCAGCGACAAGAGAAGAACAAAGTGACAATGCCTGATGTAACATAAGAGCTTCTTTTACAAAAGAGTCCTTTTCATCAACTTTTTCTCTACCTATAATAAAATTGACAGCACCGCTGATAGTTTTTGCTCTTTCAAGGTCTGTACCATTTACAAATTTAGAGTAATCATATTCATGGAATTTGTCACGGCAAATGGATAACTTCTCCAAGAACTTTGGATATGCAACCTTTGCAACATCTGTATCGCCATAATTCTTTTTGTCACGGGAAGTATAATCATTCATAGCTTGTTTTAATGCGGAAGCAATGCCAACATAATCAACAACAAGACCTCCCTCTTTATCACGGAACACACGATTTACACGAGCGATAGCCTGCATAAGATTATGTCCGGACATAGGCTTGTACACATACATAGTTGCAAGAGACGGAACATCAAAACCGGTCAGCCACATATCCACAACAATTGCAATTTTCAGAGGACTGTTGTTATCCTTGAATTTCCTTGCAAGCTCATCCTTGTGATGTTTATTACCGATAATCTGACGCCATTCTTCCGGGTCATTATTACCGGAAGTCATTACAACTGCAACCTTTTCCTTCCAAGCAGGGCGGAGTTCCAATATACGCTTGTAAATCTTCATGGCGATAGGGCGGGAATACGCAACAATCATTGCCTTACCGGTCAACAGATTTTCACGGTTATTTTCGTAATGGTCAAGAATATCGCAAACAAGGGAATTAATGGTGTTATCGTTTCCGAGTACAGCTTCCATTTGTCCAAGCTCACGCTTACTCTTTTCGATGACTTCCTCATCAGCATTGGCAGCCATAATGTCATACTCTGTATCAATCATCTTCAAAGTTGCTTCATCAAGATTGAGCTTAATAACACGGCTTTCATAATAAACAGGGCGTGTTGCTCCATCCTCAACCGCCTGTGTCATATCGTAAATGTCGATATAATCACCGAACACCTCACGAGTGCTGCGGTCTTTGGAAGAAATCGGCGTACCTGTAAATCCAATATATGTAGCGTTCGGTAAGCTGTTACGAATGATACGAGCTGTACCCACAACTCGTTTTGCAATATCTTCGCCTTCTTCATTTTTTGTAATCTTTATCTTTTCGGCAAGTCCATATTGCCCTCTGTGTGCTTCATCCGCCATAACAACAATATTATTGCGTTCAGACAGTGGTTCATCAGACTCCTCAAATTTCTGCATTGTAGTAAAGATGATACCATTTGCTTGTCTGCCGGCAAGCAGAGTTTTCAGGTTTTCACGACTTTCAGCGTGCATAGGTTCTTGCCTTAAAAAGTCCTTACACTTTGCAAACTGTCCGTAAAGCTGGTCGTCAAGGTCATTTCTATCTGTAAGTACAACGATAGTAGGGCTATTCAATGCTTCCTGTAAGAGGTGAGCATAGAACACCATAGAAAGTGACTTTCCACTTCCTTGTGTATGCCAAAACACACCGCCCTTACCGTCAGTAACGGTAGCGTGTTTTGTTGACTCAATGGCTTTTCTAACAGCAAAATACTGATGGTATCCTGCAAGGATTTTGAATGAATTGATACCTTCATTTGAGAAACAAATAAAGTTCTTAATAATATCAAGCAGCCTTTCCTTTTGGAACATCCCCTCAAAGAAAGTGTCGAACTGAGCATACTGTGTATTTTCATAATCGCCGTCTTTTGTTTTCCACTCCATAAAGCGGTCTTCACCGGAGGTAATTGTACCGGCTTTGGAGGTTAGCTGGTCACTCATCACACAAATGGCATTATAGATGAACATTGACGGAATTTCCTGCATATAGTTACGGAGTTGCCTGTACGCTTCGGAAGCATCCGTTTCTTCACGGGATGGAGATTTTAGCTCAACCAAAACAACCGGCAAACCATTCAAAAAGAGAATTACATCCGGTCGCTTGTTGCTGTTTTCAATAAAAGTCCACTGATTAGCTACAATAAAAGAGTTGTTGTCGGGATTTTTGTAGTCAACAAGATAGACGATAGAGGAATGTTCCTCACCGCCAACAAAGTATCTTACCGGAATACCATTTTGCAAATAATCCATAAAGACTGCGTTTTTCTGCACAAGTTCTCCGTTTTCAAAATTTTTCAGTTTAAATAAAGCGTCCTGAATGGCATCATCAGGCAAATCCCTGTTCAAATTATACAAGGAGTCAAGAAGAACCTCCTCATACAAAGGACTGTAAAAGTCCCTTTCAATATCGGGACCGTATGCGTACTCATATCCCAATTCATTTCTAAACAGCTCGATTACAGAGTTTTCATAATCGGCTTCGGTATATAATCCTGGCATTTTCATTCCTCCATTTATTTTAGCTTTAATTGCTTTTTTATTTTATCATCAGCTTTTTCATTTACTAAAATATCGTATTTTTCTCTCAACTCGTCAAATGACGCAAACAAATTTTTTCTGTGTTTCGGCTCGTTAAAAATATTTTGAGCTTTCTCCAATGTCATCGGATACTTTTGATTTTGTTCCTGCATTTTACAAAGTATAATTTGATATTGATACATCCGAAATAATGCATTTTCATAAGCAGAAACAAAACTACTATAATGTTCTGCCGCTTTTCCTTCAAAATAAAGTCTTAATTCTTCTGAAAGGTTTTTTAGTTCCTCACATTTTTTTAAAAAATCCACTTGATAAGGCTGTTCCAGAAGGTGTTTTAAAACATCAAGTTGTTGATACATATATGTATTATTTGTGAGCCAACCGAATATCAAATCATTTTGAAAAAAAGGTTCTTCATTATTTTCTGATTGAAGATGGTTATAATTATCTTTGCATAAATTTACCAAGCCTTTGGCTCGCAAATATGATTTTAATCTACGGTCAAAGAGATGTTGTTTATTACTTAATTTTGTTTGATGTGAGGTTTGGAATAGAGCAATTATTGCAACAATCACAGTTATAAGTGAAAAACCTAAATTCCAATCAAACATTATTATCCCTCCTCGATAATATAAACAATAATTTAGAGCAACAAGCTCAGGCAATCTTTACAAATGAGTTTCTTTCGCTTGAAACTCTCCCAGATGGTTGGAAACAAGCCAGTTTAATAGACATTGCAGACTATCTAAATGGTCTTGCTATGCAGAAGTATCGTCCATCAACTGATGAGACAGGTATTCCCGTACTTAAAATCAAAGAACTTCGTCAAGGATGTTGTGACGATAACAGTGAGTTATGCTCTCCAAATATTAAAAGTGATTATATCATTCACGATGGCGATGTTATTTTCTCTTGGTCAGGCAGTTTACTTGTCGATTTTTGGTGTGGCGGTGTATGCGGATTAAATCAGCATTTATTCAAGGTTACATCAGCCAAATATGACAAATGGTTTTATTATGCTTGGACAAGACATCACCTTGACCGTTTTATTGCCGTTGCTGCCGATAAAGCAACAACAATGGGTCACATTAAGCGTGATGAACTTGCAAAAGCAGAAGTTCTCATTCCTAATGAAAAGGACTACAATCGAATTGGAGCGTTGCTCCAGCCAATTTTTGACTTGATTATCTCAAATCGAATTGAGAACAAGAAACTTGCTGAAACAAGAGATACCCTTCTTCCCAAACTAATAAGTGGCGAAGTTGATATTTCGGAGGGTGATTATGAATAAGAAAAAACTTTCAATATCATTTAACGCACCTCTTAACCCACAAGATACAGAACTACAAACCTATGGTTGCAGAGCAAACAACCCAGATATATGTGGAAATAATAGCATTCCCAATGTCTGTGCCTTCGCTTCTGAGGACTGTATTTGCAAAAAGCCTTCAAGAGCTTGGAAAAAACAGTACAACAAACTCAAAAGTTAAGCCGCTAAATTATTGTTTATCTTTTCATTTTCATCGATTTTATCATCAATCATTGATAACATCCTTGCTATAACTTTTTGCTTTTCATCATCAACGATTTCAACTTCTAATTCAGAGATATCATTTCTATTAACTGAGCCAAAAACCGTACCATTTTCTTTATTAATTAGGTGTGGCACATTATGTTTCATTAAGTAATAGAGATAGTCCTGATTACCATTTTTCATTCTAATAGAACATACACCTCGTCCAAGACACATATCAACAGGTGTATAGTTCAAGTCGCCAACAGGTGCCCTTACACTCATTATTACATCTCCTGCTTTAGCAATTTTTGTAACCATTGAGGTATATGTATCGAAAACAGGATATCTTCTGCCAAATGTTCTATTTCCTTGAAGAAATGGCATTCCCTCACCAACTGTATTGTAATATACTGATTTAGGGGATTGTCCCATCGTAATATCAGCTATTTCGCTGAGCTTTACTTTCATATATTTACCTTCCTATCCAATATATTTTCGATGAGCAATCTTTACATTGCTCTGTTTGACCATTGCATATTGCAAGGTCGTGTCTATCTTTCTATGCCCTAAAAGCTGTTGTAACTGCTCAATGGGCATTCCTTTATCTATTGCCATCGTTGCAAGTGTACGCCTAAACTTGTGCGGGTGTACCTTGTGCAACCCTAATCGTTTTCCATATTCACGCAAACGAACCTCAACTCCACCGATTTTCAATCTTTCGTGCGGCGCTTTCAGCGAAACAAACAAAGCTGGGTTATCGTCATTTCTGCTATTCAAATAATTTTGCAAGTGTATCTTTGTCCTTGCATCAAAATAAACAACCCTCTCTTTGCTTCCTTTACCAAACACAATACATTCTCTCTCGTTAAAATCAATATCATTTCGATTTAGCAATACCATTTCGCCGACACGCATACCCGTTGAAGCCAGCATATCTATCATTGCCAAATCTCTTGGCTCAGTACAGTTATCTCTCATCAGTTCCAACGCTTCATCGGAATATGTTTCCTTGATATTTGTACCGGTTTTCACTCTGTGTATGCGTCGCACCGGACTTTTTAGTATGTAGTCCTCATCCTCCAGCCAAGAGAAGAAGCTTGAAAGAATACGACGGATATTGTCAATCGTAACCTTGCTTGATTTCTTTTTTTCCTGATACTCGGTCAGGTATCGCCTTATGTCATCGGTTTCAATATGCTTAACGCTTTTGCCGACGGTTGCAATCATCATTTCGATAGTTGACTTATAGTATTTAAGAGATTTCTCGGAACAGCCCTCAATTCGTTTTGCTGCCAAGAACAGTTCTACATAGTTCTGCTCCGAGTTATTCTCTCTATTTTGATTTTCCGTTACCTCATACTTCGCAAGAGCATAAATCAAAACCTCTTGCAGTTTTTCACTTTGTGCGTTGTTCAAGTATGGTAACATTCCCTGAACAACATCTTTGATTAAATCTTGTTTCACAGTCAATTCTCCTTTGAAATTTTCTTAGAGAACGACTATGGGGCGGAAGTCCCCCGATATTAACTTCCGCCACCCACGGAAGTTATGGGTATGTTATATGCTAAACAATAATTTAGTGGCTTAGATTTCAATATCAGATACATCGATTTCACCAGACATTAGTTTTGGTAATAATTCATCTCTCAATTGTTTTAGTTTTTCAATTTCTCTGCGGAGATTTCTAATTTGAGCAAAGATAGGTTGAACTATTTCATCAAAATTAGATAGTATTTCTTTAGCGGGTATTATTATTTCTATTTTTTTAAGATTGCTTTGACTAATTTTTTGCTGAACAGCACCTGTTACTATAGATTTAATATTTGTTAAACTGAACAAAAGGTATAAAGTTTCAACTGAGAATCCATTTTTACCCCTTAATATATGTGCGTGATTATTTACCCAAAATTTTCCTTCAACATATTGTAAGATTGGAAATCCATATCGATCAACAACTGTCCCATCTTCACCAAGAAGAAGGTAAATTCCATCAAATAAATAGTCATCCACATAATCCATAAGCGAAGTTGCTCCATAATATGGATATATTTTGTCCATTTTATCTCGTTGACTTCCAGAAAGAGGAACTCGTTTTGAATCATATACTTCGATTATGTCTCCAATAGTTCCAATTGCCCAATCTTCAGGCATTGTATTGGAAAAAGGGTCAAAATCGATAAACCAAGACTTAAAAAGTGATTGAGCTTGCTCAAATAAATTATTGTTTATCTGATTGTTAAGTTCAATCTTGTCATCAAGAGCCTTTAGCAGCCCACCAATTTTTCTTTGTTCTTCAAAAGGCGGTATTTCAATATTTAAACTTGCAACAACATCAGTTTGGACTCTTTGGCGACCTGATGAACCGACCATAGATTTAATTGCTGGATTGCGAACCAAGGGGCTACAAATCAAATAGTACAAGAACTCAGCGTCACTTACACCGTCGATAGCACGAAAGACAATATACTCCGTTGAACCGAAGCCGACTTCATCATCGCTCAAAACTGAAACTTTTGCAATTTTTCCGTTCTCAAGACAAGGAGTAATTCTTGCCATAATCGTGTCGCCATTTCTAAATTTTGTGCCACCCTTATATTCTTCAAGCACGAATTCCGGAATATCTCTACAAAATGGTTGCAACTTGTCCATTGGCACTTTCTTTGCAACAACGCCCTTGCCAATACTCTCTTTTGGATTTATATTAGCGATTTCTGATAGCTTTTTCGTAGTCCAATTACACTTCATACCCAATCGCCCCCAATTTCTTACGAATTTCATCTTCTAACTCATGGGACTTATCAAACATATCTGATAGTTCTGAAGTAAGACGAGTCATTTTTTCTTCAAATGGTTCTCCGTCATCTTCCACTTCTTCAATACCGACATATCTACCCGGTGTAAGGATAAAGTCCTGCTTTTCGATTTCCTGCAAATCGGCGACGGCACAGAAGCCTTTTACATCTTCAAGTGTTCCGTCTTGGAAAGTCGTAAATGTATCTGCTAACTTTTGAATATCGTCATCGGTAAAATCTCTGTGTTTGCGGTCAACCATATAACCCATTTTGCGAGCGTCAATAAAAAGAGTCTTACCTTTCTGTTTCTTATTCTTTGAAATGAACCAAAGTGTAACCGGAATAGTAACGCTATAAAATAGTTGTGTCGGCAAAGCGACAATACCTTCCACAAGGTCAGCCTGAATAATATTCTTTCTGATTTCGCCCTCGCCGCTGGACTGTGAAGATAACGCACCGTTGGCAAGCACAAGACCGATTTTCCCGTTCGGAGCAAGGTGATGTATCATGTGTTGTATCCAAGCATAGTTTGCGTTGCCGGCAGGCGGTGTACCATATTTCCAACGCACATCGTCTTTGAGCTTTTCCTGTCCCCAATTAGAAAGATTGAACGGCGGATTTGCCATAATGAAATCAGCTTTTAATGTTTTATGCAAATCATTAAAGAATGTATCTGCCTGATACGGACCAAAGTCTGCGTCGATACCACGAATTGCCATATTCATTTTTGCCATCTTCCAAGTATCAGCATTAGACTCCTGACCGTAAACTGCGATTTCTCCACGCTTTCCACTGTGTGCCTGAATGAACTTTGCACTCTGTACAAACATACCGCCCGAACCACAGCATGGGTCATATACACGGCAGTTTTTGAACGGTTTTAAGATGGCAACAATTGTTTTAACGATACTTGCCGGAGTATAGAACTCACCACCCTTAACACCTTCGTAAGCTGCGAACTGTTGAATACAATACTCATAGGTTCTGCCAAGTAAATCTTTGCTTTCTTCGGTATCCCCCATATCCATATTGGTAAATAAGTCCACAACATCACCCAAAACACGCTTATCTAAATCAGGACTTGCATAATTTTTCGGCAAAACATTTTTAAGCGAATTATTTTCTTTTTCGATGGCTCTCATAGCATCATCAATTACAATACCAATCTCTGGAGTATGAGCAGCCTCTCTTATTTTATCCCAGCGAGCATCCTCCGGCACAAAGAAGATATTATCTTCTGCGTATGCGTCCTTATCATCTTCAAAGCCATCGCCCTCATCAACGAGCTGTTGATAGCGTTTTTCAAAAGCACTTGAAATATATCTCAAAAAGATAAGACCTACAATAACCTTTCTGTATTCTGCTGCGGGGATATGTCCCCAAAGGACACACGCTGCATCCCAAATCTGTTTTTCAAAGCCGATATTGGCGTTATTTTTATCTGCCATTTTGTTCCCTCCGCATTTAATCCTTTACAAATTCAAGAATATCATCAACACCGCAATTTAAAGCCGTACAAAGTCGTTCGACACTCTCCATTGAGATGTATTGGTCGTTCTTCAGTCTGGTAATAATATTTGCACTGACGCCGGCTTTTTTAGCAAGCTGGGCATTGGTGATTTTTCTATCAATTAACAAGTGAAACAATCTATCATATTTAACAGCCATAAATTGTACCTCCTATAATAATTCACACTTATCATATCACAAAATCGTGAATAATTCAACAAAGAGTCAATTTTTCATTCAATATCATTTGTCTGCTAATAAAAGCAGGCAAATTTTTTTATCTTTTTTTGAAAATAGGGTGTCCATTTGACCTCTCTCGGTTCAAACAAGTGAAGGGAGGTTTTAATATGCCAAGATTATCAAAAAAAGCAAGGCGGGAATGGAATTTCTTCATAAGTCCCAAGACAGGCAGACGCACCTACAATGACCTTTGTCGTAAATGCAGTAATGCTTGCAAACAAAGTTTCAAGGCGGTTATTGTTTTTTGTCCTAAATACCAGTCTAAAAGAAGTGTTAAAAACGCACCTAACAGCGATAAATTTAACGATTCAAGCTAAGCCGAAGAATGACACCTAACGAATTTTTAATGGGCGTATAAAAGGAAAAATCGCTGTTTTACACACCTTTTCCTTACAGAAAAAAGAGCGGTTACAGCAACAAAAAACAAACGGAGAGCAAGTCGTATAAATATATAAATAAATATATATCTTTACTCTCCGAAAAAAGAGAATTTTGAAAGAGAGGTATTTATATGATTGCAAACAAAGTATATACCCGTGAAGAAATGCGGGAAGAACGGATACACACCGCCGATTACTGTTTTATCGACAAAGCAGGCGAATACACAGCAACGCTGATAATGAAAGCCGAAGCAAGTTCGGGAATGCTGAGATTGTTTTTTCAGCTGAGTGACGGAAGAAAGATTATCACACCTGTGTTTTGGTGGCAGAAATATTTGGGCTTTTACGAAATCGATAACGGCACAAAAGTAAAACTCATATACAAAGAAAATCCTAAGGGTATTTATCTTTACACCGCAGAAATATTAGATTAAGGAGAAAAACAAAATGTCCGAAATCATTAAAAACATCGAAATCAGTTCGCTTGTTCCTTTTGAAAATCATCCGTTTAAGGAAAGAAGCGGAATGGAGCAAGAAGAGCTTCTTGAAAGCATAAAAGAAACCGGATTGCTCGAACCGATAACCGTGCGTTTTCTTTCGGAAGGTAAATATGAAATTATCAGCGGACACAGAAGAGTAGAAGCCTGTAAAAAGTTAGGACTATCCAAAATACCTGCCACAATAAAAGAATTAAGCAAAGATGAAGCAATTGTTGCAATGGTGGATTCCAACATACACAGAGAACATCTGCTCTGCAGTGAAAAAGCCTTTGCATACAAAATGAAATTAGAAGCACTAAAGCATCAGGGAAAAACTTATGGACAAGTTGTCCACAAGTCAAGAGATAACATATCGGATACGGAAAGCGGCAGACAGGTTCAGAGATATATCCGCCTGACTCACTTAATTCCCGAACTTCTGAAAATGGTTGATGCGGAACGAATAGCCTTTACTCCGGCGGTTGAATTATCATACTTACCCGAAAATGAACAGAAAAAGTTGGTTGCAGAAATCGAATACGCAGACGCTACACCTTCGCTTTCACAAGCTCAACGCTTGCGAAAATTCAGCGAACAAGGACGGCTATCCGTTGATACGATATTTGCCGTATTAAGTGAGGAAAAACCGAACCAAAAGGAACAGGTGAGGTTTATGGCGGAAGATATCCGCAAATATTTTCCGAAGAATTATTCCAATAAAGATATGCAGAATACAATCATCAGACTGCTTGAAAAATGGCAAAGACAAAGAGAACGAAATGCAAGGGAGGAACGATAATGGATAGTAATGCAGTTTCAATATTCGCTCCGTATTATGAGGTTGACGATACTGCTTTCATTACGAAAATCGGAAATACAACCTATGAGGTTGTAACCCATTTCAATGTGAACGGAAAAGAAACAGTATTGGAGCAATTCAAAGAACTCTTGACCGAACTTAATTTGGTATAACCACACATTCGACAGCCAAAGCGTTGCAAGTGTATAATTTTCGTACCTTGCAATGCCCGGTTGTCGGAAAGGAGAAAAATATTATGACAACACAGAATACAAATGGGCAGAAAGAAAAAATAACGGCTCTCTATTGCCGACTTTCACAAGACGACGGCAGAGACGGAGAAAGCAATTCCATATCCAATCAAAAAGAAATCCTTATGGCGTATGCAAAACGGAATGGATTTTTACATCCGCAGTTCTTTATCGACGACGGTATATCCGGGACAACCTTTGAAAGAGCAGACTTTAAGCGTATGCAGTTTATGATTGAAAACGGAGAGGTTTCTACGGTGATTGTAAAAGATTTATCCCGTTTCGGAAGAAACTATCTGCAAGTGGGCGAATATCTTGAAATCAAATATCCGACAATGGGCGTACGCTTTATTGCCATACAGGAAAATGTGGACACCGCAAAAGAAAGCGGAACGGAAATGATGCCCTTTTCCAATATTTTTAACGAATGGTATGCAGCACAGACTTCAAAGAAAATCCGTGCCGTCAATCAAATGAAAGCCGCCAAGGGACAACGAGTTTCTTCCTCTGTGCCTTACGGATATATGAAAAATCCCGATGATAAGCAAAAGTGGTTGATAGATGATCCTGCCGCTGAAATTGTAAGAAAGATATTCAACCTTTGCCTTGCGGGAAAAGGACCGGCACAGATTGCGAGACAACTTGAAAAAGAAAAGGTACTTACTCCGACGGCATATTATCATTCCATCGGTAAAAAGACAAGCAATCCAATGCCTGCTAATATTTATAGGTGGAGAGACAGTAGCATAGAACATATTCTTGAAAACAGGCAATACACCGGCTGTACCGTCAACGGAAAAAGCACAACGGTCAGTTACAAGGTTCATAAAGTTATTGAAATACCGAAAGAGGAATATCAAGTTATCCCCGACACGCAAGAAGCAATTATCAGCGAAAACATTTGGTTACGAGCACAGGAACTCAGAAAGAACAAACGCAGAAACACGGCAACAGGCAGAAAAAGCTTGTTTTCGGGACTGGTTTACTGTGCCGACTGCGGAGCGAAGCTTCATTTTTGTGCCGCAAAGAGCTTAAAGAAAAATCAAGAGTTTTTTCGATGTGCAAATTACAAAGACGGCAGAGGAAGCTGTTCTATTCATTATATTCGAGATGTTGTACTTGAAATGATTGTAAAAGACGCTGTTTCGGAGCTTGCGGATTTTGTCCGTTGTTATGAGCCTGTATTCCTTTATTTACAGGCACAAAAACACAGCGAATTTGAAAAGAATCAGGTGAAAAAATTAAAATCCGCTATTGAAAGCAGCAAGAAAAGAATATCTGATTTGGATAAATTGTTTTCAAGAATTTATGAAGATAACATTCTCGGCAAATTATCCGATGACCGTTATACCCGAATGGCAAGTGAATACGAACACGAACAGAAAGAATTGATTGCACTCGTTGAAAATAGCGAAAAAGAACTGGCAAAAACCAATCAGGCAACCGTTGATATGAAAATGCTGTCGCAGGGACTCCGTGAATTTACGGATATGAAAGAATTAACGCCTACTGTCGTAAACAAACTCATTCAGCGAATTGAAATTCACAAGAATGAGAAAAAGCATTCTCACGGGCATGTAAAAGTGGACATCTACTTTACCGCCGTAGGTCTTGTGGATATACCGACAGAACAGAAGTTGCTTGAAACAATTCAAAAAATCAAAGAGGATAACACTGCAAAATCCGCATAAAAGAAAACGGTGTAACCCCATTCTCTAAGGTTACACCATATTTCCTAAAATACTTCCTTATTAGCACTTGGCTAAGTCTCGGGATTTTTTATCTATATTCGTCTGTGACCTGAAATTTTTAAAAAATTTTGAGCATATCGTTTTGTTCCTCACTGTTATATAGGTACATAGAGCTTTGGGTCTCATCGAACCAACAGTACTTATAGATGCTTATGGGTTCTGTTCCGTAATACTTATAATTGTCAGTGACAAAGATTATTTTGCCGTTAGAATAAATGAGCCACGAACTTTTCGGGGTATTCTCAGTATCGCCTCCGTCTGCAAATATTTTTATATATGAGCCTGCACCTTCCTTAAAGCATGTATAAAATCGGTTTATTTCATCGACATTTATACTTTTCTCTTCACTTATAATGACCGCTGAGCGATCACTTGCTGCTTTAAGACTAAGATCATGGTTGCTGTAGACGTCGAATATTTCATCGTAATATGAGGAGGCCTCTGAGGATATTTTTTTTAGATCAAAAGCCCGAAACCTTGTGAGCTCCATGGGCTCCTCTACAGTTTTCGTCGTGTAAAATCTGACGTTTTGATTTATGCCCAGCTCTCTTTTGAAAAATTTCTCAGAATCGATATAAACGGTCATGAGAGTACCGCTGTCATAGATAAATCCGCTGCGGCTGTCTCGATAATCTTCCGTCAGCAGACATATAAGCTCAACCTCATTATCGCCGGAAGATTGAGATATATCTATTATTTTCATGTCTGCGGAGCCTATGAGTACCTCTAAAGCGGTAGTCAAAACTATCGCAGCAAAAATCAACGCTAATACTATATATGCCGCTCGGTTTGAAAATTTTTTTCTGTTTATCATTTTCGACTCCTATTCGCGCCAAGAAACAATAGAGTTTTCATCATGTCGGAATTCATAGGCGGCACCGTTAGGCTGAGCAACGTAAGCGTTTGCCTGAAGCCAATTATTCTCAAAAGGTATACCTAAACGCATTATATGTTCATGTTCTTCAGAAAAAACACCGTAAGCTCCAGATAAAAGATGGCGGTAGCTCCGCTGTGCGATCACCTTAAACCTTCCGTCATTGGCGGCGCCCGTATTTTCTACCTGGCCACTGTAACGTATGCTCCAATTATAATACCATAAATAGTAACTGATTGTAAATAACCGAGTCAGAGATAAGGTGGTGAGGGAAGAGAGAACGGCGGCGAGAGAGGAATTCCCGCCTTTTTAAAAAATCACCTTGTCATACGAAGCGAAACACAAACATATAATATCGGGTAGGAGGCCCGGTATATGAAATCTTTAGTACAAACTGTTATTCTCATACTGATAATCCTCATCGGAGTACCTCTTTCCCTGGGGCTTTTGTTCGGGGGAGATAAAGGGGAGACTCTAAAGGCAGAGGAAATGAAAAATAAGATGGATACCCCCAATACCATAAAAGTGTGGATGGAAGACGCGGGGGAGGTACGAGAGGTCGATTTTGAGGAATATGTCGCATGCGTGGTGGCCAGCGAGATGCCTTCAGACTTTGAAGAAGAAGCGCTTAAAGCTCAGTCAGTAGCGGCCAGGACATATGCCATGGCTAAAATACTCAAATACGACGAAAAAAAACCTGATTCTCATCCGGAGACTCCTGTATGCGATACTACTCACTGCCAGGCGTACAAGACAGAAGAGAAACTCATAGAAATTCATGATGAGGGATGGGAAGATTCGGGACTTAAAAAAGTAAAAAAGGCATGTCAGGCCACAGAAGGAGAAATGCTGTATTACGAGGGTGAGCTGGTCATGCAGCCGCTGTTTTTCAGTTCAAGCGGAGGAAAGACAGAAAATTCGGAAGACGTTTTTTCCGGATCATATCCTTATCTTGTAAGCGTCTTTAGCCCGTATGAAGAAGGAGCGAGCCATTCGGACGAGAAGAAGACTTTCACATTGACTCAGATGCGCAGCGCCCTTGAGGAAAAATATGAGGACAGGTCTTGTGGCGGCCTGTCGCCGGACAACATAAAAATCCTGTCCAGGACTTCAGGCGGCCGAGTAGAAACCATGCAGGCAGGGCAGGCGACATTCAAGGGCACAGAGATAAGATCGGCCATGGGGCTTTCGTCAGCGCTGTTTTCCATAGAGTTTGAAGAAGGTGGAAGCGGGGGAGAGACTCAGATAGTGTTTACATCAAACGGTTCCGGCCACGGAGTGGGACTGAGCCAATACGGCGCCAGCGGCATGGCTAAAGAAGGAAGCGATTATAAAGAGATACTTTCTCATTATTACACCGGAACGAAAGTATATTGAAATTGATCTTTTTAAAGTGCGGATAATAAGCCTTGATTTTAAGTGTGACTGTATTGTATTATTAGAGAAGAGAATCTCTTTTTCAGGAGAGCGACGGAAAGGAAAAATCATGGCAGATCTGAAATATTTAAACCGTTTAGCAAAGGATTATCCCAATATAAAAGCCGCTTCTGCGGAGATCATAAATTTAAAGGCCATTCTAGCGCTGCCGAAGGGAACAGAGTATTTTTTAAGCGACCTTCACGGAGAGCATGAGGCCTTTATTCATATGTTGAAAAGCGCGTCGGGAACCATCAAGATGAAGATTGACGAGCACTTCGAAAATGTTCTCAACGAGAGAGAAAGAGAAGAGCTGGCGGCGCTTGTATACAATGCCGAGGCGGAGATCGCAAGACGCCGGAAAAACGAGAAAAATTTTGACGATTGGTGCAATGTGGCCATATATCGCCTTATTACGATATGCAAGTCGGTGTCCACAAAGTACACTCGTTCGAGGGTGAGACAGCGTCTTCCCAAATACATGGAATACAGCATAGATGAGCTTCTTCACGCCGACGACGAAGCCAACAGAGCTCACTACTACAGCGAGATCATAAATTCCATCGTGGAATGTGGCGTGGCCGAAGAGTTTATAGTGGAGCTTACCGAGGCCATAAGCAGGCTGGCCGTAGACAAGCTGCATATAATCGGCGATATATTCGACAGAGGCGCTCACCCGGACACCATCATGGACTTTCTGATGAACTTTCACGACGTGGACTTTCAATGGGGGAACCACGACATAGTGTGGATGGGGGCTGCCGCGGGGAACTGGGCGTGTATAGCCAACCTGCTGAGAATGAACATAAGCTACAACAACTTTGACATGCTGGAAGTGGGATACGGAATCAATTTAAGGCCGCTGGCCATATTTGCCGCAAAGGTGTACGGCGAAGACCCTTGCGAGTTTTTTAAACCCCACGTTCTCGACTACAATAAATACGACCCTGTACCGGAGGATCTGGCGGCTAAGATGCACAAGGCAATAGCCATCTGCCAGTTTAAGATAGAGGGGCAGAGAATCAAGGCTCATCCTGAATACAAGCTTGAAAAAAGACTCCTGCTGGATAAGATAGATTTTGAAAATAAAACGGTGGAGGTAGAGGGCGTAAAATGGCCTCTGAGAGACGCCAATTTCCCTACGCTTGATCAGGAGGACCCTTATAGGCTTACGCCGGAAGAAGAGGAGGTCATGCGTTCCCTCACGGCGTCTTTCCTCAATTCGGAGAAGCTCCACGCCCACATAAAATTCTTATACAGCCACGGAGCCTTGTATACTAAGATAAACGGTAACTTGCTATATCACGGCTGCATACCTATGAACGAGGACGGAGAATTCAAGGAGGTGGAGCTGTATGGCAAGAAGCTCAAAGGCAAAGCTCTGATGGATTATCTCGACGATCAGGTCAGAAAGGCTTATTATGCCCCGGAAAGTTCAGATGAAACGGGATATAAAGGCGATCTGATGTGGTACCTGTGGCTGGGCGGCGATTCGCCTCTGTTCGGAAAGGAGAAGATGACCACCTTCGAGAGGCTTTTCATTGCCGACAAGACCACCCACAAGGAATTTACGAGGCCGTATTACAAGCTGATAAAGAACAGAGAAACCTGTGAGAAAATAATAAGAGAATTCGGGCTGGATCCTTCGAGAGGAAAGATTCTCAACGGCCACGTTCCCGTAAAGATAAAAGACGGAGAGTCTCCTGTCAAAGGCGGAGGTCTGCTCTATGTGATAGACGGAGGCATATCCAAGGCTTACCAGAAACAGACAGGCATTGCAGGATATACATTCATATTCAATTCACGATTCATGGCGCTGGCAGAGCACAAGCCTTATACGCCTGTTCGAGACGACGGCACCCAGGAATTCCATTCCCCTGTGATGAAGACGGTGGAGACCATGGCCGAAAGGCTGCTGATCTTAGACACCGATCAGGGAGCCGACCTTGTCGAAAAGATAGACGACTTAAAGGCGCTGGTGCAGGCCTTTAAGAAGGGCGAAATAAAAGAACGGTACTAACGCCGCCAACCAAGTTTTTGTTTAACCAAGCCTCCCGGCATTTTCTGTGCGGCCCTTCGGCAGCATAGAAAACAGCGGGAGGTTTTTATATGTCCTTGCCGGAACAGATGTATATCCTGACGGCGAGAGCCAGCCGCTCATAGTCGCCCAACGAGAACGGGTTGATGCCCAGCAGCTCTCCCGCCCGCTTCAACCTGTATCTGATGGTGTTCTTGTGCTGGGACATGACCTCTCCCGTTCTTTCCAAGTCCCCTCCGCACTTGACGAAGCTTGTGAGAGTGTTTACCAGCTCGCCGTTTTTCTCTGCGTCGTAGGCCTCGAGGGGCGCCATGTAGCTCCTGCTGTAACCGTACATTGACGGCTTGTGGACAAAAGGAAGAAGCGGCTGGTAAGGGCCTAAGCTGTCGAAGGTTATGAAAGGCCGTCCGGCGCTTTCATCGGGGAAGGAGGAAGCGTGCATGCTCTCCCTGATGGCATAGGCGAGGTCTTCTTTTAAATGATGTATCTTCGAGACTCCTACGGTAAAGTCCTTGAGCAGACTGCTTGAGAAAAAGTCCATATGAGGAGCCAGAAGCTCTTCACTGCTTTCCACCGGAAAGTGGCGGACGGAAATAATCACGAGAAAGCCGTTTTTATACAGGAACATGGAGCTCTCCGGATTAAGAGCCCTGCTGCTGTTAAACTCCCTCTCTATGTCCAGATAAAGCTGCGTGTCGAGATGGCCGAAGTCGTATCTGAAATAGATGGACATAATATCGTCCTGAATAAAAGGATTTATCTCCGTAACGGCTCTTGAAACGGCCTCCATATCGTTTTCCGGCACCGAAAAGAGAGACGTCACCTTCTGCTCCTGATAATATATGGAGTCGTACTTTTCTATGGCCTTGTTCACCAGCAACAGAATGTCCTCGAAAAACGGATAGGAATCGTTGAGGATGAAAATGGGGAAATCCATATGATCGGCGTAGCGTATGACGTTTTCGCTTATGGGAAGCTTAAAAATATTCTTTATTATCAGGCCGCTTCCGTTCTTTGAGACCAGCTTTTTAACGGCATCGTATATCAGGTTGGGATTTTTCTTGGCGTACAAAAAAGTGGAGAGTGTCAGAAAGTCTCCGTCCACCTGGTAATTGTAGTCGTAATATTTACTGGCCACATCCTTGTCGTACTCATAATCGAGGATGCCGCAATGGGTTATGGCTTTTTTTAATCCGCCTCGCCCGGCTATCAGGGTCAGCTTGGAAAGTTCGGGAAAATTTGAAACGTCTCGCACGGTAAGTTTCATAAACAGTCCTCCGATTGAATTTGAATACAAAAAAATAGTCTATTTTTATTTTATTATACACCATAAAAGGTCGAAGATAAAGGAATTTATGTGAATTGACTTAAAAATAACAAAAAATAATTGTGCAAACAAACATAAATATTGAAAAAAATTATATAAAAGAACAAAAATAACAGATGGAAATAGCGCTTGCCAAGAAGTATATTCAATATATAGAAAAGGAGTGAATGACATGAGCGTTTTGATTTTGACGAGAGAACAAGTGCAAGAAGTTATCGACATGAGAGAAGTTCTCGAAAAAGTAAGAGGAGTATACCAGCTTAAGAGCAAAGGCGAGTCTGTTATATGGCCTCTCGTAAACTATGAGTTCAAACAAGAAAATGCGGCCATGGACATACGTTCCGGCTATGTTATGGGAGAGGAGCAGCTTCATGGATTGAAAATGCTCAACAACTTCCCTGCAAATATAGAAAAAGGATTGCCTCCTTTTAATGGGCTTATGTTGGTCTATGATTCCAACACGGGAATTCCGATAGGAATTATGGACGCTTCATATATTACCTGTATGAGAACCGGAGCGGCGGGAGCCATAGGCGTTGATGCCTTGGCACGGAAGGACGCGAAGACATTGATGATTTTAGGGGCCGGTAAGCAAGCGCCTTTCCAGATCGCCGCAACTCTCATATTAAGACCGCAGATAGATAAAGTTTATATAGTCGATCCTGTAAATTATCCGCAGGCTCAGGGTCTTGCCGCAAGGATAAAAGACCAGCTTAAAGAAGAATTCAAGATTGACGCAAGCAAGGTGGAGTTCATCGCAGAAGAATCAATAGAGAAGGCTACGAGAGCGGCAGACGCCATAATCACCGTTACAAGAGCCACAAAACCTATGATTATGAAGGACTGGGTAAAACCGGGAACTCATTTCAGCTGCCTTGGTTCCGATATGGAAGGCAAGGAAGAGATAGACGAGAATATATTTACCGGAGCCAAGGTTTATGCTGATGATAAAGCCCAGTGCGTGCGCGTGGGAGAAATGGAAATCCCTATCGCCAAGGGCGTCTTTAAGAAAGAGGACGTGGTGGGCGAGATAGGAGACCTGCTCAGCGGAATCGTAAAGGGAAGAGAAAACGACACCGAGACTACCATATTTGACGCGACGGGCCTGTACATACTCGACCTGGTTGCGGCAAAAGTAGCTATCACAAAGGCTAAAGATGCCAAGATGGGCATTGAAGTGGATATGTAAATCAATTTGGGAGGACAGATAAGATGAAATTAGCTTGGTTTGGAGTGGAAGAATGGCTGAATCCTATGGATTCATTAGCAAAGATCAATCTGGGAAGCAGCTGCGTAAAAGCTTTCACTATGGACGAATTATTTAAAGTTACAGGACAAGATGAACAGGAATTCCTCAAGGATATGGAGACCATGAGCCTACATTATCATCACGGAGACGCCACAGGTTCGCCTAGAGTAAAAGCAGCGGTAGCGGGAATTTATCCTAAGAGCGACGTTACGCCTGATCATGTTATGATGGTTCACGGCGGAACAGGCGCCAACGATATAGTTATCATGGGACTGCTTGAGCCGGGCGACAACCACGTTGTTATCAAGCCTTCATATCAGCAGCACTACGATATTTCAAAATCCATCGGAATAGAGACGAGAATAGTTCAGCTTAAGGAGGAAGAGGATTACAAACTCGACTTCGACGCGCTGAGAGCAGCATGCGACAAGAACACTAAGCTCATAACCCTGACCAACCCTAACAACCCTATCGGAATAACTCTCTACGAAGACGGACTGGCAAAGATAGTGGAAATCGCCAAAGAATTTGACGCATATATACTCTGCGACGAGATGTACAGAGGAATGGACGAGACTTACATGCCTTCCATCATGGACTTCGGATACGACAAGGCTATTTCAGTAAGCAGCCTTTCAAAGATGTTCTCCATGGCCGGAACAAGAATCGGCTGGATTATATGCAAGGACAAAGAAGTATACGAAGAATTCAAGACCAGAAGATCGTATAACACCATCTGCTGCGGAATAATCGACGAGGTTGTCGCTTCCGTAGCTCTCGAAAACTATGAAAAAGTATGGGCAAGAGCAAGAGGAATCTTAGCGCCTAACAAGAAGATTGTGGAAGACTGGGTAAAGACTCAGCCGCACCTCAGCTTAAAGGGAGACCCTAAAGGAACTACCTGCCTGATTAAATACGATTATGACGTTGATTCAGAGACGTTAGCCAAAGACGCCATGGAAGACCCTCGCAAGATTCTTTTCGTTCCGGGAGATTACTTCGATATGCCGGGAACCATCAGAGTCGGCTACGGAGCTTTCGGCGATACAGAGACTCTCAAAGCAGGTCTGGAAGCCTTCGGCGAATACCTGAAGAAGTGGGAGAAATAAACCATTCAATTAGCGTATAGGGATAAAAATAAGTCCAGTTTCATAACCTTACAACTTTTATGACAGCGCAATACCCGCTCTTTTCGGGCGGGTATTGTGTTTTTTGAATATTCTGAAAGAGGGGCTACTCTCCAGCCTCTTTAAGCTCTTCTTTTTTCTTAAGGATTTCTTGCAGCCTGTCTATTATGTTTATCTTCTGCGGACAGTGAGCCTGACAGTTGCCGCAGCCTATGCAGTCCTTGCCGTCGGGTCCCAGCTTTTCGTATTCAGCCGACAGGGAGCCCCATACCCAGTGAAAGCCCTTGGCGGCGGCTTCGTTGTACCAGCTGAACAAGTCGGGAATCTTTATCCCTGACGGGCATTCGTAGCAGTAGTTACATCCCGTACAAGGGATTATGATGTCGGAGCGCAGTCTGGAGCCGGCCTCCGGGATGGCGGCCAACTGATTTGCTCCGAGAACGGGTCCTGAAAAAGTTGCAATATTTTCTGCCATCTGCTCCGGCGAGGACATGCCTGATAAGGTGCAGAGAACGCCGTCAAGCTGCTCTGCGTATCTAAGGGCAATGGAAGCGTAAGAAGCTCCCGGCTGACCGTCCTTTTTCGACGCGTCGTCTAAGATGGAGCGAACCTCGGGGCTTGGTATGTTGGCCAGCATGCCGCCGCGAACCGGCTCCATTACGATGACGGGCTTGCCGTACCTGCGGGCTGTCTGGTGCAAAGCCTTGGCGTTCTTGTATTCCCAGTCGAAGTAGTTTATCTGTATCTGGACGAATTCCAGCACGTCGCCGTGTTTTGACAGAACCGTATCCAGAAGCTTCGGCTCACAGTGAACGGAAAGGCCCACGTGGACGGCTTTCCCCGCCTCCTTCTTCTCCCGCACAAAATCTACAAGCCCCAATTTCTCTATGTTGGGCCACGTTTCCTCGTCTACGTTGTGAAGCAGATAGAAGTCGAAATAGTCCACACGGCACTTCGCAAGCTGCTCCGCAAAAATTTTCTCCGCGTCTTCCCTCGTCTTGCAGAGCCATGTCGGCAGCTTGTCGGCCAGCATATATGAAGAGCGAGGATATTGGGAAAGGACGCTTCCGCAGAAGTTTTCCGATTCCCCCTCGTGATACCGATAGGCTGTGTCAAAATAAGTAATTCCGCCCTGTATCGCCTGTTCCGCCATCAGAGAAGCGCAGTCGTAATCTATGGAACCGTCTTCGGTCATGGGAAGCCTCATGGTACCGAAGCCCAAGGCGGAAATTTTAAGGTCTTTAAAGTCGTTGTATCTCATGGGTTCAAACCTCCTTGATGATTTAATGATAGCACAAGGCAAAATGTTAGTAAATATGTTAAAGAGGAAAATGGGTTATTGACATATGACGAAAACCGGCGTATAATAAAAACATAAATGACATATGCCATAAAAACAAAGGGAAGAGGTGGCCTAAATGCCAAGACCCAGAAAATGCAGAAAAGTATGCTGCATGCCAAAAAACACCGAATTTGTGCCTGCCGGGAATATTGGCGCAAATGGGGTAATAATAATGACTGTGGACGAATACGAGACCGTAAGGCTCATAGACCGGGAAGGCTTTTCTCAGGAAGAGTGCGGGGAGTACATGAAGGTGGCCAGGACCACCGTCCAGCAGATATACAATAACGCCCGCAGAAAGATTGCTGAAGCGCTGGTGGAGGGCTTCACTCTCAGAATAGAAGGGGGAGACTACACCCTTTGCGGCGGCGAAGAGACGGCGTGTGGCTGCGGAGGCTGTGAAAGACACAGAAACGCCGAAACAGGCGGGTGCGGCAGACGCCGAGAACAGAAGTAATGAACCGGAGCCGTTCAGGCGGCTCGGATCAAATAAAAATAAACGGAGGCAAACATGAAAATAGCAGTAACTTACGAAAACGGTCAGATCTTTCAGCATTTCGGTCATACCGAGCAGTTTAAGGTATACGAGATAAAGGACGGAAAGATTGGACAGACAAAGATAGTCGGAACAGAGGGAAGCGGCCACGGAGCGCTGGCAGGATTTTTGAAGGCGGAGGGCGTCGACACGCTTATCTGCGGAGGAATCGGAGGCGGAGCGCAGAACGCCCTCGCAGAGGCCGGAATCAAGCTCTACGGAGGCGTTTCGGGCGACGCGGACAAGGCGGTGGAAGAACTGATGGCCGGAACCTTGGGCTACAACCCTGATGTAAAGTGCGACCATCACGACCATCAGCACGGTGAGGGTCACAGCTGCGGAAGCCACGGACACGAAGGCGGCTGCGGCCACGGCGGACATTCCTGCGGTCACTAAAATAGTTTACAAGATAAAAGCCCTCTTGCCGGATAAGCCGGCGAGAGGGTATTTTAGTTTGGCGTTTGGCTTTTGTTTTTTGCGGGGCTGTGGTACAATATTAAAAAAGGAATTGAGATTATATACAGAAAGGCGGACAACATGAGTTTTGACATCTTTGGCAAGAGTATCCAGATGGCCGAGCTTTATACGGCCGGCGTGCGCTGGATATTCGTCATCTTGGCATTGTACATACTGATAAGATCCATACGGTCTCTGTTGCAGACAAAAAATCCGTCAGAGGTCTGGGCCTACATGAACATGAGAGTGTTCAGAACCGACAGCGAGGGAATTACCGTAGGAGTGGAAGAAATAAGCGTTCCCGTCACCCACTGGGAAAGCGTGATAGGAAGAGATAAAAATTGCGATATTTCCGTAGACGACCCGGCGCTGTCGAGGAACCACGGAATACTGATGAGAGACACCAAGGGGGAGTGGACCTACAGAGATTTGGGATCCAAGAACGGAACTGTCATCAATGACGAGGAGGTAGCCGGCGCCACGGGAGCGAGGCGAAGCGCCAAGACCAAGAAGAATAAGATGGGGCAGATGGGCGACGCCGTAAGCATAGAGTACGGAGACGTCATAAGAGCGGGACTTACAGAGATGGTCCTCATGCCCATAAGCGTGGAAGAAAGAAACAACAACATAGCCATGAGACGGTCCGACACCCATCTGATGTCGGCAGGGCCTTCTCTGGCGGCATTGACGCTGTTTCAGCTTCTGACTGCCTTTCAGCTTGGCATAGCCCTTGGAGACGAATACAGCACACAGGTATTTATGGCCATGGGAGGCCTGATAGTCATAACGTGGATATATGTGGCTGTCATGAGAGCCCTTGGCAATACGGCCTTTGAAATGGAGACGATAGCTTTCTTCCTGTCGACGCTGAGCCTTGCGGTGGTGGCGTCTTCTGCGCCGGAAAGCATGCTGAAGCAGCTTATAGCCATAGCCATGGGAGCCTTCGGCATGATAGCCATGTGTATAATACTGAGAAATCTGGAGCGGACAAAGACTCTCAGATGGATATTGCTGGCTGCGGCTGCGGTGCTGCTGCTGGCCAACCTGACGATAGGTACTTTCAGCTACGGAGCCAGAAACTGGATACAGATAGGCGGCTTTTCGTTCCAGCCTTCCGAAATCGTCAAGGTGGTGTTCGTATGGATAGGAGCGGCCACCCTCGACGAGCTGTACGAGAAGAAGAACCTGACCATATTCATGCTGTTTTCCGTGTACTGCTTCGGATGTCTGGGTCTGATGGGAGACTTCGGTACGGCCATCATATTTTTCGTGACATTTTTGATAATATCTTTCCTGCGAAGCGGCGATTTTTCCAAGCTGGTGCTCATGGTGGGAGCCGCGGCTGCGGGAGGCTTTATGATACTGAGATTTAAACCTTATGTGGCAAACAGATTCGCCTCGTGGACTCATGTCTGGGAAGCGGCCGTGGTGGACGGAGCAGGCTTTCAGCAGAGCAGGACCATGAGCGCAGCTGCCAGCGGCGGCCTGATAGGAGTAGGCCCGGGAGAAGGATGGCTCGAAAGTGTTCCGGCGGCCGATACAGACATGGTATTCGGGATGCTCATAGAAGAATGGGGATTCATCATAGCTGTACTGGCGGTGCTTTCTATAGTGACCTTGTCCGTATTCGCTTACAGATCTATCTTTGCAGGAAGATCTACATACTACACTATAGCCGCCTGCGGGGCCATGTCCATGTTCATATTCCAGACTATGCTCAACGTATTCGGCTGTGTGGATCTTTTGCCGTTTACAGGAGTCACGTTCCCGTTTGTATCTAACGGAGGCACCAGCATGATGGTCTCGTGGGCTCTGCTGGCCTTTCTGAAAGCGGCTGACACCAGAGAGAGGGCCAGTATCGCAGTGAAAGCAGGTGGCAAGATATGAAAAAGATGGAAGGACGCGCAGTGCTCTGCCTGATTCTGGCGGCTGCGCTTGTAATAGGACTGATAGTGTTCGGAGTGAAATTTGTCAAAGACGGTGACGACTGGGCCGCGTTTTATGCCAACGCTCACGTATATTCGGGAGGAAAGCTGGCCGTAGGTTCTGTCTATGACAGAAACGGTGTGGAACTTTTGACTAATGATGGAGACGGACCTCATTATAATGAAGATGAGAACATAAGAAAAGCTACCATGCAGGTGGTGGGAGATTACGGAATGAACGTTTCTACGGCAGTGAATTACGCCTTCAGAAGCGAGATAATAGGATATAATATACTGACAGGGACTAACGGTTTTCTCTTTGCCGATAACAGAGAGCTGAATCTCACCATAGATGCGGAGGTGTCCAAGACCGCATATGAAGCCATGGGAAGCCGCAACGGCTTTGTGGGAGTATATAACTGGAAAACCGGCGAGATACTCTGCATGGTGAGCAAGCCGACTTATGATCCCGCATATCCGGAGCAGGCCGAAAATGCAGAATCCGGTTCTTATATAAATAAGGTTCTTTCGGCTGCCGCAACACCCGGCTCTACTTTTAAGCTGGTAACTACGGCTGCGGCCATAGAGAACAAAGCAGATCTTGACAGCTGGTCTTTCAGATGTACGGGATCTTACGAGATAGACGGAGAAAAGGTGACATGCCAGAGCGCCCACGGCAATGTGGATATATACGGAGCTTTATCCAAGTCGTGTAACTGCGCTTACGCCTCGCTGACTCTCGAACTGGGGTCAGAAGCGATGAACGAAATAGTCGATCAGCTGGGGCTGACCAGTTCTTACGATATAAACGGAATAGAGTCAGTTCCAGGCAGCTTTAACTTTGATACTTATAATATCAACCTGGGGTGGGCCGGCGTCGGTCAGTTTGAAGATCAGGTCAACCCTCTGTCGCTGATGGTCTACATGGGAGCGATTGCCGGCGGCGGAACGGCGTCCTCGCCGGTCCTGCTTTCGGGAAGCGACGGGGGAAGCGTTGACCTTTTGGACCCAGATACGGCGCTTAAGATGGACGCCCTTATGAGAAATAACGTTACTTCTAACTACGGTGATAGAAATTACCCAGGACTTGAGCTCAGAGCCAAGTCCGGAACCGCCGAAGGCGTCCCGGGCCGGTCGCCGGACGCCTGGTTCTGCGGCTACTCCGGCGACCTCGCCTTTGTGGTCTGCGTGGAGAAAGGCGGCTACGGCTCTGCCGTAGCAGGCCCGGTGGCCAACAAGGTATTGCAGGCCATAGTGACAGGGGAGTAGGATAATCGGCGGATCGCCGGGTTGCCGGCGAGTGGGCCCGGAGTGGATTTGGCAAGCAACTAATGTTTGGAATCCTCTTCTCCCCTTGTAAATACTTTTGTTTAGCTCCGGTGAATACATCTTTTTTTGATGGCATGAAAAACCCCTTTTGTCTAACAAAAGGGGTTCACTTCAGCTACGGACGGCTTGTTTCTCGATGAAAAACTCTCGCAAGCCGGTAAAAATCCGGGATTTGCGGGAGCGGACAAGCATGGGCTCCCGCAAATCCGCTGAAACAAGGGAGGCGCGAGAGCTTTTCCGCCGATAGTCTCGGCGAGAGGCCATATACAAACAGAAGCGAGAGTTTTTGAAAGAGAACTGTCGGTGGGATAGCTGTTGGGCAAAGGGGCAACTGGCCTGACGGGCATTTACAGGCGGAGAATTCCCATAAACCGAGGAAATCATAGGGTTTATGGGAAAGGGCTTTCAAAAACTCTCGCTACCGATTATAAAACCGGAGATTTCCGGGAGCGAGCCGAGCGGGCCGGCACAGCCTGCCGGAGGCAGGCCAGCCGCGGGCCGGTTTTC
>ENA-OPRS01000205-OPRS01000205.1-human-gut-metagenome-genome-assembly--contig:-NODE-205-length-44079-cov-3.605919_pt1 | contig 44079 bp, 39 predicted proteins | sample MGYA00241795_ERZ501881 | MGnify/ENA primary metagenome ERZ501881 (study PRJEB25962, sample SAMEA2042440) | human gut metagenome | biome: human gut; feature: human-associated habitat; material: faeces... | reverse complement strand
GAAGCAACCAGGAGATCGTAGACCTGTTCGGTGAGGAGCCGAAGATTCTTGCAAGTTTCGGCAAGGACGTGGCAACCAACTACGAAGAGGGACTTCTGGAATTATATAAGAAAATCAGACCAGGCGAGCCGCTGACAGTTGAGAGTGCGGAGAGCCTTATCAATGCAATGTTCTTTGATCCGAGAAGATATGATCTTGCAAAGGTCGGACGCTATAAGTTTAATAAGAAGTTAATGTTGCGCAACCGTATCAACGGACATGTTCTGGCAGAGGATGTTGTCGATGTGTCCACAGGTGAGATCATCGCCGAGGCAGGAACCGAAGTGACAAGATCCCTGGCGGATGATATTCAGAACGCGGCTGTTCCGTATGTATGGATTCAGGGCGAGACCAGAAATATCAAGGTGCTGTCTTCCATGATGGTAGATCTGAGACATTATGTGGACTGCAACCCGAAGGATCTCGGCATCACAGAGCTCGTGTACTATCCGGTATTAAAGCAGCTCATGGATGAATATCCGGAGTACAAGTTTATGTCCAGTCAGCCCCAGCTGTATGTGTACCTGAAGGAACGGTATCCCGAGGTGTATGCCCAGATCAAGCGCCGGGTGGAGGAAGGCCGCTGGGAGCCCGAAGGCGGCATGTGGCTGGAAGCCGACTGCAACCTGACCTCCGGGGAATCTCTGGTGCGTCAGTTCCTGTACGGCAAGCGGTTCTTCAAGGAAGAGTTCGGAGTGGACAGCAAGATTCTCTGGCTGCCCGACGTGTTCGGCTATTCCGGAGCCCTGCCCCAGATCATGAAAAAGTGCGGCGTGGATTACTTTATGACCACCAAGCTTTCCTGGAACCAGGTCAATGAAATTCCCGCGGACACCCTTCGGTGGCGGGGCATTGACGGCACCGAGGTGCTGACCCACTTTATCACCACCCTGGGCATTGGCCAGCCTGCGGCCAACTTCTTTACCACCTACAACGGCATGCTTCATCCCGATGCGGTGTTGGGTGCCTGGGAGCGGTATCAGAATAAGGACCTGAACAAGGATGTGCTCATCGCCTACGGCTACGGAGACGGCGGCGGCGGACCCACTCGGGAGATGCTGGAGACCCATACCCGCATGGAGACCGGTCTCATGGGCCTGCCCAAGACCCGCCAGGAATTTGCCGGGAAGTACTTTCAGGAGTTGGAAGACCGGGTGTGGGACGATCCCCGGCTGCCCGTGTGGGAAGGAGAATTTTACTTCGAGTACCATCGTGGCACCTATACCTCTATGGCCCGGAACAAGCGGGGCAACCGGAAGAGCGAGTTCCTGCTGATGAACTTGGAGCTGCTGTCCGTTTTGGCTGGGGACAAGGTGGCCTATCCGGCAGAAGCCCTGGAACGGCTGTGGAAGAACGTGCTGCTTAACCAGTTCCACGATATCCTGCCCGGATCCGCCATCAAAGAGGTCTATGACCAGACCAAGGTGGAGTATGAGCAGATTGCCAAGGAGGGCGGCGCCCTGCTGGATCAGCGGTACCAGAGTCTGGTTCAGGACGCTCCTCAGTCCGTGACTCTCTTCAACACCACCGGCTTTGCCCGGAACGACGTGGTATCCCTGGGCCAGGTGGACGCCACCGCTCTGGAGGATGGGGAAGGAAACCGGTATCCCGTCCAGCAGACCGAAGAGGGCGCTGTGGCCTATGTAAAGGGTCTGCCCTCCAAGGGCTGGAAGACCTTCAAGACGGTTCAGGAGAATCCGGCAGAGTCCCCCTTTATCCTGGAAGAAAACCGGTTGGAGACCCCCTTCTACACGGTGGAGCTGGCAGAGGACGGATCCCTGGCACGGCTCTACGACAAGGAAAATCACCGGGAAGTGTTCCAGCCCGGTGCCCAGGGCAACGCTCTGGTGGCCTTCGAAGACAAGCCCATGAACTTCGACAACTGGGATGTGGACTCCTATTATAAGGAGAAATCCTGGCCTCTGGAGGATCTGGCTTCTCTGCGTTGGACGGAACTGGGACCCGTGCGTGCCACGTTGGAGGTGGAGCGCCGTTACAGCGCTTCTTTCCTGCGGCAGAAGATCCACTTCTACGCAGGCAGCCGCCGCATCGACTTTGACACCTACGTGGATTGGCATGAGGACCAGCAGCTGTTGAAGGTCCAGTTCCCCCTGCTGATTCACGGGGACGAAGCTTCCTTCGATATCCAGTTCGGCAACGTGACCCGGAAGGTCCACAAGAATACCAGCTGGGAGAAGGCCCGGTTTGAAAGCTGCGGCCAGCGCTGGGCAGACCTGTCTGAAGGCCGGTACGGCGTCAGCCTGCTCAACGACTGCAAGTATGGCCATTCCGTGGAGAACGGTGTGCTTTCCCTGTCCCTGATCAAATGCGGCCGGGAACCCAATCCCCAGGCGGACCGGGAAGAGCATGTGTTCACCTACGCCCTATATCCCCACAAGGGCGGATGGCGGGAAGGCGGCACCCAGCAGGAAGCCATCTTCCTGAACCTGCCCGTTCACGCGGTGGCAGGCCAGGGCGTCCAGGAAACCTACAGCCTGGTGTCCACCAGCTGCCCCCATGTGACTTTGGAGACGGTGAAGGCGGCGGAAGACGGAGACGGGATCATCCTGCGGATGTACGAGCATGAAAATGCCCGGGGCCCTGTGGACCTCACCTTTGGCCGGCCTCTGGCAAAGGTGGAGGAATGCGACCTGCTGGAGAATGTCCAGTCCCAGGTGGCGGTGGACGGCGCCTGCTGCACCGTGGAAACCCTTCCCTATGAGATCAAGACTCTCCGTATCCACTTTGCCTGAGAAGCTCCGGGTTTCCAAACAGTATTCCCAAACCCGGAAACCCCTGTTGCCCAGCTATAGCTGGAGAAGGAGGTTGAATCCATGTTTCTGTTTAACCCTTGGACCGAGTTGGAAATCACTCGGGAAGCGGACCGGTATGCCCGCCTGATTCGGATTCTGGAAGAAGCCAACCTGCCCTATAAGGAGGCGGTCCAGCACTTGGGCCACGAAAACCGCCGGGGCGGAAGGATCGGTGGCTTGGGGGAAAATCCCCGGTACACCATCCTGTACCAGGTCTTTGTGCGCAAGAAGGACCTGGAGCAAGCCCAATATCTGGTGCGAACCCAGATGGCAAAATCTTCCCAGAAATGACAGTGTCAGGGATCTCCTGACAAAGTCTGTCCTGATCAGGATCACTCAGGGCTTTGAACTAATAAAGAAACTTTTTGCGGCTAACAGGCTTTGGTCTGTTGGCCGCATTTTTTACAGAGCACATATTCCTGGGAGGGATCTAATTTACCTAATTTTATGTTATATTGATAGTGATATGTAAAGAAGAAGTGTTTTTTCCGTCTCTATTAGTAGAGGAAAGGGGGAGCTGGAGTTGGAGGATGAACGGATTGTGCAGATGTATTGGGATCGCTGCGACAGGGCCATTACCTGTTCCCAGGAGAAGTATGGAAGCTTCTGCTTTGGGCTTTCCTATGGGATTTTAAAGAATCGGGAGGACAGCGAGGAGTGCGTCAACGACACTTGGCTGCGGGCCTGGAACTCGATTCCGCCTCAGCGGCCGCGGCTTTTGGCCATGTACTTTGCAAAAATTGTACGCCGCCTTTCCTTTGACCGATGGCGGGCAGAGCACGCCCAGAAGCGGGGCGGGGGAGAGCTGACGCTGGTGTTGGAGGAGCTCTCCCAATGCATCCCCGGGGAAACGGAAACAGAGGACCTGGCCATAGCCGGGGAACTTGCGAAAACGATCCAGAGGTTTCTGGAAAGCTTGCCCCGGCGGGAACGGGATCTGTTTTTGCGGCGGTACTTTTTCACGGAGACCCTGGAGGAGTCAGGAAAGCGGCTGGGGATCAGTGCCGGCCACGCCGGGGTGATTTTACACAGAGTAAGAGACAAGCTGAGAAACGCATTGGAAAAGGAGGGGTATCTATGAATCGAAAAGATCTGTATCGGGCCATTGGAGAAACAGAGGAATCCCTGCTGCAGGAAAGCCAGAAAAAAGCTTTTCCCAGAAAACCGGTGTGGGCGGGAGCGTTGGCCGCCTTGTTGGTGCTGACGGTGCTCTCTGTGGGAATTTTGCGGGGAGGCAGGGGAATGCCCCTGGGAACCACCGCTGCTGCCGCCCAGGTCCTTCGGGAGGCGGAGTATCCTCAGATGGTGGCCCATCCCTCTGCGGAACCGGTGGATATGACCCAAGAGGAATACGATGAATGGATGGAGCAGTTCAATTCCTGGCAGGATTCCCTGTCCCAGCAAAGGGAACAGGGACAGGTGGATACCCAGTCTCTGACGCCCTTTTTTACCGGGTCTTTGAGCACCTACCTGGGAAATGCCCAGGGAGAGAACAGGACCATTTCCCCCTTGAATTTGTACATGGCTTTGGCCATGGTGGCGGAGATGACCCAAGGGGAAACCCAGCAGCAGATCCTGGACCTGTTGGGAGCGGAAAGCCTGGAGGCGCTGGAAACCCAGGCCCACGGCTTGTGGAACGGCGCTTATCGGGACGACGGCGTAGCCACCACGGTGCTGGCCTCTTCCCTGTGGTTGGACAGCCGGGTTTCCTACCGGGAGGAACTGCTAGACCGTTTGGCCGATACTTTGTACGCTTCCACGTTCCAGGGAACCATGGGATCGGAAAGCCTAAACCAGCTGGCGGGGGATTGGCTGAATCAGCAGACCGGAGGGATTCTGGAGGATCAAGCCAAAAGTCTGTCCTTTGACCCGGAAACGGTCCTGGGCCTGATTACCACCCTTCGGTATCAGGCAAAATGGGCGGATCCCTTTTCTCCGGAGTCTACCTCTCCGGAAACCTTCCATGGGGTCCAAAAGGATGTGACCGTGGACTTTATGTACAAGAGTTCACCCGACCGATACTATTGGGGAGAACAGTTTGGGGCGGTGTGCCTGGGGATGAATAACAGAGGGGATTTGATGTGGCTTCTGCTGCCGGATGAAGGAGTCACCCCGGAACAGCTGGCCCAGGATCCGGAAGTGACCCAGCTGCTCCTGACCCAAAACGCGTGGGCGGAGTGGAAGCAAAATCGGGAAGTGATTGTCCACCTTTCCATGCCCAAGTTCGATATAGAATCCCAGATAGACCTGCTGCCAGGTCTGGCGGAGATGGGGATCACCCAGGCCCTGAAACTGGAAACGGCAGATTTCTCTCCGTTATTGGAGGGGGATAGTATGCGGGCCTGCCTGAGCAGCGCCAAGCATGGGGTGCGGGTGATGGTGGATGAGGAAGGCGTAACGGCGGCTGCCTTTACCTCCATACAAATGAGCGGCGCCGGGGCGCCTCCAGACCTGGAAATGGACTTTGTTCTGGACCGGCCCTTCTTGTTTGCCTTGACCAACCAGGAAGGACTCCCTTTGTTTGTGGGATGCGTCAATCAGCTTGAGTAATCTTTCGGTTTGTCAGCCGGTTCACAGGAAACCCATAGCTCCCCTGCAGGATAAATTTTGAAATTACCCCCGGACAGCTTTGGAATGTCCTGTCCGGGGGCGGTTTTTTGGAAACAAAAAAACCGCTCAGGACTCAAATCCTAAGCGGTTTTCTATGTGGTGGGGACAACAGGACTCGAACCTGTGACCTCCTACGTGTGAAGCAGGCGCACACTTTTTCAACAAAACCAGGGGGTGAATTACCATGCGAGAAAGCCGGAAATCAAGCAGAAAAAAGGCTGGAGAGAAGATTTCAAACCTTCCCTATATTGCTCCGGCAAAGGCAAGGCAATACAGCTACTTTGTGATTCCCCGAATGATAATCTGCGATCCTGCTTTTGCTGGAATAGACTGTGCAGCGAAGTTGATTTACAGTCTGATGTTAAGCCGGTTAGCACTTTCTGCGGAGAATTCAGAGGAATATACGGATGAACAAGGAAATTTGTTTATTGTCTACCCGGTAGAAGAAATTGGACAGACCTTGCAGCTCTCAAAGCCAACGGTGGTAAAAATGGTGAATCAACTGGAAAATGCTGGGTTGATTATCAAGAAGAGGCAGGGTCAAGGGAAACCTGCGCTGATCTATGTGATGGACTTTACAGCGGCAGTCGAAGAAAACTCCACCCCCAAAAAGAAATCAAAGAAAAATTCATCTCCGCAGCCCTTGCAGGATGATCCCCTGTATGACCGTAATATGCAAGGTTTCTCTCCGGAAGAGCCCCAGGATTTGAGGGAACCGTGTAGTTTGAGTCAACAGACCACGGAAAAACTGCGCGATGAGGATTTAGAAGAGCTGACAGAACAGGTAAAAGAGAACATTGAGTTTGAAGTTCTGGAAGAAAACAGAGGGAAGGAAGTTGCCAGGTCCGTACTTAATTTGATTATTTCAATCCTTACCAGAGCTGGGCCGATGTACATAGGCAGAAACCAGTATCCCGAAAGGCTTGTAAAGCAAAGATTTTCTCAGTTAACATACGAAGATGTGGACTACGCACTGGATAAACTTTATGAAACTCCAGGAGTTCGGAATCAGATAGCCTATCTCACGGCATTGCTGTTTCACGATGTGGGTGGAGGAAATCTTGAGGTTAACGCTATTCTGAAGCAAGAGGAAATACAATATCGCAGCCCAGAAAACCGGAACCAGTTCCGGTTTTTTTAATACCCAAAACCAAGATTTATATACCAGGAGGAAGAGACCATGACACCAAAGAAAATCGCAATCACCAATGAGAAAGGCGGCTGTGGCAAAACCACAACCGCAGTCAACGTGGCTGCCATTGTGGCTGAATATGGCCAGAGGGTATTGCTGGTAGACGCTGATTATCAAAGCTATGCCACAGCCTACTATGGACTGTATCAGCCAGAGAAAGTGGCCCTCTATCAAACGCTGTTTGAGGATGTGCCAGTAAAAGAAGCCATCAGCACTACCCCATATGGGGTAGATGTGCTAAGGTCCTCTTCGGCACTGAAGAAAGCAGAGGACAAGCTAGGGGCAATGCACATGGCCCATGAGTCCTACACTGGACTGTTGAGGAAGGCGCTGGAGCCCGTGGAAAACCAGTATGATATGATCCTGGTTGATTGCCCTCCCCAGAGCTATCGGCTGCTGGGAGTTATCCAGAGTTATGTTGACTACTTGATTGTGCCCATGATCCCAGACGAGTTTGCCCTGCACAGCTTGCGAATTAAGGCCGAAAATCTGATGCAGGTGCGCCGGACACTCAACCCCCGGCTCCAGATTTTAGGGGGCCTCATTGTGATGCAGGAAGGCAATGCCACCAAACGTGCGTACAGTGAAGCACTGCAAGGGCAAACTGTGGTGCCTTTTTTCCGCACAGCAATCCGCAAAAACATCACGTTAAGCCGGGCCATCAACGCTCATCAGCCCATCAATGTGTATGCCAAGAGCAGCAATGGCAATGAGGATTATCAAGCGCTGACAGAGGAAATCATGGGGAGGATTGCAAAATGAAAAAACTGAACCTTGGAACCATTCAATCTGGAATGAATACCTTGCAGGACACATTGAATCAGAACTCCAGTATTGGTTGGAGCGAACTGGTAGATGCAGACGCAATCGACTTTGCGGAGAAAAATAGCTATGCTGCCGAGGACACAGACGATACGATCCGGGAATTGGCAGACCAAATTGACGTGGCAGGGCTGTTAACTCCCCTGGGAGTAATCAAGGAAGGCGGCCGGTATCGGCTGTTTTCCGGTGAAAGGCGCTTCCGTGCCATCACCACCTATTTGCACTGGGAAAAAATTCCCTGCCAGGTGTTTGAAGGTGTGTCGCCCAACAAAGCTCAGTTGATGCTTCACATGGCCAATGGTGCCCGGGATTATACCCCATCCCGAAAGCTGGAGCTTTATGAAGAATATAACGACCTGCTGCGGAAGATGAAAGAGAACGGGGAATTTTCCGGCCCGATTCAAAAAGGCGTGGCAGAGTTACTGAATGTTTCCGACCGACAGGTCCGTACGTACCGCACTATGGCTGAGCAGCTTACACAGGAGGAAAAGAAAGCCGTATCTAGTGGAACTATGACGTTTGGAGAGGCCAAGGAAACAGCCGTAGAGAGAGCTGCTGAACAGAAAAGAGAAGAAAAAACCGGAACTGGTTCCGGTTCTGAGAAGCAGCGGGCAACGACTAAGAAAAGAAGCTCCTCAAAATCCTGGAGTAGGGACAAAATCACTCAGATCCGGCTCCCTGATCCAAACGATGATGACCCCCACCCAAGATTGATTTGTGACGGGTGGGGCATAAATTGTGGGGACTCTTTTAGTGCCTGGTTGCCGGATGGTAAGTGGCATGATATTACATTAGAAGTCCGATGGGAAACAGAAGGGCCGGAATGTTGGTATATATCGAATCCTGAGTACCGTGATATTTGTCCCATTGGCCTGTTTGTTAAAAGTAAGCTATAACACTGGAATCAGGTGAAATAGGAGGATAATTCCTGTTTCAACAAAGTTGCTGGAGTAAAAACGCCATAAGTGGTCACAGATAGGAGGACAATGTGGTGAAGGTAACAGGCGTAGATATTAAGCCCATTACAAAAGGAGATGGGTATTACAAGGCAGTGGCGACAATCTACCTTGGAAGTTATGCGGTGAATGGAATCTTGATTTCCGAGAAAGAGGGAAATGTGAAAATCCGATTTCCGTTTGTTGCACAAAAAGAGCGGCGGGATGGTCACAGAACATTTGCTTTTGCACCACTGTCGAAAGAAGCCAGAGAAGTGATCGAACGAGAAATCAGTATCGCCTATCATAAAAAGCTCCAAAAATGCTGATAAGCAAAATGCGTAGCATAAATCGTTGACAATCGTGATACAATATCATATAATGAAGGCAGGGAGGCTGGCGTTGAAATTGAAGTCGAATTATAAGGAGTGTGTTTGTATGAATTTCTATTCTGTTCGTGATTTGAGAACCACTCAAAAGGCGATCTGGGAAAATCTTGAGAAGGACGGAGAAGTAGTGATTACCAACAATGGCAAGCCTTCTGCCCTCCTGGTAGACATTGGTGATGGAGATCTGGAAGATACCTTAAAGGCCGTGCGTCAGGCGAGAGCCATGATGGCTTTTAACTCAATGCGCACGAAAGCCGCAGAAAAAGGCTATCTTAGCGATGAAGAAATTGAGGCTGAGATCGCAGCTGCACGACTGGAGGAATAAGGTGTATGTTGGTAGTTATTGATACCAATATTTTGGTTTCTGCGCTGTGGTCTAGGAACGGTACGCCTGCGAAAATATTAAGTCTGGTATTGAACGGGAAAATCGTTCCGTGTGTTGATTTCCGTATTTTGAGGGAATACCGGGCTGTATTGGAACGTCCAAAATTCGGATTTTCCAAACCAGAGATTGATACCCTGTTGGGATGGTTTGAGGATTATGGTTTCTCCGTGGTGGCGGAGCCATTGGATGAAGAGTTTTTGGATGAGGCGGACAAAAAGTTTTATGAAGTCGCAAAGCAATGCGGCGCAATTTTGATTACTGGAAACAGGAAACACTTCCCTCAAGATCCATGTGTTGTTGGAGCCGCAGAATTCCTGGAGTTCTATCAGGGAAAGTAAATGAAAGCTGTTCAAATTATTGACGAGTCATAAGGAGCGCCCTCTGAAAAGAGGGCGCTCTTTTTTCATCAAAAGAATTGCAATGGCAAGTAAGGAGGGAAAGCAATGGCAGCTCTGCGTGACGTTGTAAGAGATTATCAAGAGGAATTACGAGGCGGAATTGCCTGGGTGGTGTTCTGGCGGGAGGGAACCTCCTGGGATGGCCAGAGCGTTTACCTGGATGATGATGGCCTCCTTACGAAAGATGATCGTGTTGCTTTGACGGAGATCCTGCAAAAAGACGCTCATGCCGTAGCTCTCAATTCCTACTACTCCGGGCAAGTTACAGAGGACATGACCGTAGACGAGCTGACGGTCGGCGTAAGACATCATTACAGAAGAGGGAGCAATAGCCTTGCCGTGTTTTTCGAGGAACACAAGAATCTGATGCAAGACTTGTATGACAAAATTAGCGAGGAACAAAGTCAATATAAAGATTGGCTTATGAAGCAGCCGCCCAATGTGATCTTAGATTACAGCTACGATTACTCCATTCGAGAGGAAATTCTTGCTTCGGTGGAGGACGGGGAGCACAAATTGTGTGATTCTCAGGTCAATGCGCTGCTGTCTGTGCCGCATACGTTAGCATATCTGCGAAAAGAGTATGAACGCTCGGACCCCATGACAATGGAGCATACCTGGGAAATCATCCAGGAAACTGCGGACCGAACAAACCAATCTTTGGGACGAGCAGAAACATTGATTGGCCGTTTTCGTATAGAAAAGTATGAGGATGCGGGTAATTTCAATGATTTGAGTAAGGTTCCTTTAGTTTCAACCGTCATCACGGAAAAGAAGATTCCCCTTCAAGTGAACGCCGATTTAGTGAATTTCCGCATAGAGAGATATGTAAACGGGAAATACCTTGACGGAAAGCAGTTTCCCGGCTTGGAGGGGATGATTCAGGAAGCGTTAAGCCACCTGGACTATGACGAACTAACTCATGTTTCGGAAGATGAGCTGACATCGTGCGGCATCTACCTGGATGAGTTGGATCAAGCTGCCGTGGACCAGAGTCAAGACTACTATGAAGATGGACATTTCTGCCCGAATGTGGCCGCCTACCAGGAGCTCAAGGCTGAACATCCGAGGAAGGTGGCCGGTGTACGAGTGGGCGAGTATATGCTCTTTTACGGGGAAGATGCCCGGACCGTTGCACCGGCTTTGCACTCCAAACTCCTGGATGTGGACATTCCTGGAATGGGAAAGACACAAGTAGCTGGCAGCAATTTAGGGTGGCAATATGTCCTGAAAAAGCTGGTGGAAAGGAATATCCCGGTTGTTATTGCGGAACCAGACACGGAAAGGGGCGAAGAAACACCCTATAAGGTGATAAAGGAACGGGAGAAGGTAGCTGGAGATGGCACGGGATATGACATCCCGCCAGAATGTAGTTCCTTTACCATTTACCAGCTGAAGTTGGGACAGGAAACGGACGAATACTTGTTTCAGCCCTATGAAGCCTTACAAGAAAAAGGATTGAAGGTAACTCCAGAGCACTATGAAAAGGTGTATATGGCACCTCTCTCAGAGGAGCAAAACCTGGAAGAGATCTACATGGAGTTCAACGTAATGAAACCGGACGATTACCGAGGCAGGTCCCTTTCTATCTCCGATGTTGTGGTTATTCATGAGGCCAGAGAGGATACCGCCTATTACTGTGACCTGGTTGGTTTCCGGGAGGTTCCAGAGTTTTTAGGACAGGAAATCAAGATCCAGGAGCGTGAAGAAGAGGAGCTGGAAGAACTATGAAGGATCACCGGCCATTACAGGAACAAGCTGAAGAGATCTACAAGCACTATGAGGGATTGTCTTTACAAGAGAAAATCGACGTCATTGCTAAGACGTTTGGAGCCAAGACTGGTGTCATACACACATCCCCCTGCACCGGTAAATGGCGTGGCACCAGCGATATGACCATCCAGTTTGACAATGGTGTTTCCTACTTTATCGGGAACGACCTGACTCCCAAGACAAAAACCATCAAAGCGAGGACGGAATGTGTCAGCAATACCTTGAAGTGGAATAACCCGGAGATCGTTGAAGCAACCAAGGAAGCTGCACTGCCCATGCTGCTGCAACGGGAGGCCAAGGATAATGAAATTGCGGCCCAAAAGGGGTTGAAGCCATACAAGGTACTCAATGTGGAGTTCAAAAAAGATGGGGACAATTATCTTGGCTGGTACTATGTGACGTTGGCGGTGGGTGAAAAAATCCTTGCCCACATCGAAACCACACTTTACCATGAGATTTCTAATGGGAAAGTAAGGGATACACCTTCACGGTCACAGTATTTCACAGCTGGAGCTGTGAAGGAATCGGACGTAGACTTTGTTTTTGACAATGTGGGCTTTTCCACCAAATCGACATTGTACACGCTGCCTCTGCCGGAGGATGCTCGAAAACGGGCGGAAGAAACACTTGCAAGAAGAATGGAGCAGGAGCGTGACCGGAATCCAGAAGCACGAGAAACCGGTAAAACTGTGCGGACTCCCCGTGGGACGTTCCATGAAACGGACATGAGCCGAGAAGATATGGAGGCAGCCGGTTACGGATACCATCATCAATCCGAGGATGGACGCTATCTCATTATGACCAACGGCACCCGTGCTTTCGCCATTTCCAGCGGAATATCGCAAGAAAATACCCAGCCGGAAAAGATGACTGTCCTGGTGGTAGAGCCTGGGCGAAAGCCATATAGGAAGGACATAGACCCAGGTCTGCGCTCCCTTCAGGCTGCCGTGGGAGGGTCGATTGAAGCAGTTTATCCGTATGAGGATCACGTTGCATTGGTGTGCAACGAAGAAGGAAAGCTCGAAGGATTGCCCTATAACCGAGCGTTGCGAGATGCGGATGGGCAGATTTATGACGTTGTTGCGGGAACCTTTTTGATTGTTGGATTAGGAGAGGAAAACTTCACTTCCTTGACCCCGGAACAGTTTAGTAAGTACGAAGAGCAGTTTCAAACCCCAGAAGTGTTTATCAATCTAGGAGGAAGGTTAGTGTGTTTTCCTTCCGAGGAATACGATGCAGTGGGAGAGGACTCCCCTGAGCTGGATCAGGAAGATGACCTGGAGCTTTAATCAATCCCCAATGAAAAAGGAGGTGGCCGTAAATGCGGAACCAGTTCCGGTTTGAGGAGAAGCGAAATGAACCAAATTTGCTGAAGGACTTTCTGGAGAAAAACGCTGTGGACGTGATAGACGAGGCCATGTATCAGGAACCGCCGGAGGAGGTGATCGTCTATGACTGGGAAGATCAACAAGGCTAGGGAAGCGCTAACAAAGTTGTTTACAAAGTCCTTGGATGCCGAGAAACTGCCTTGGAATCAGCCCTGGATAGAGAAGATCCCAGGTTTTGGTAAGCATCTCAACCCCATTACGGGGACTCGGTATCGAGGCATAAACGCAGCTATACTATGGCTTGTTTCCATGGAAAAGCAGTACCCAGACCCCCGATGGTGTACCTATAAACAAGCCCAGGAAAAGGGATGGCAGGTCAAAAAGGGGTCAAAAGGGTGCCACATTGAGTTTTGGTGCGTCTACGATGTAGAGGAGAAAAAGAAGCTCTCTTTGGTAGAAGCCTCTCGCTTGATAGAAAAGAATCCAGAGAAAGAGAAATCGCTAAAGCCGTGCAGCCATGTGTACACGGTCTTTAACGGCAGTCAGATCGATGGTATCCCAGAACTGGCGTCAGCTCACCACATTTCCCCAGTTTTTCAAAACGAACTGCTGAGTCGCTTTTCGCAGCGCTACATGGAGGCTGAGTCAATCACGCTGCAAGAAGGAGGAAGTGCATATTACTCTCCTACAACTGACAGTATTACCATGCCGCCCAAAGGGGATTTTGTAAGCGAAATTGCCTATTATGATACGCTGTACCACGAATGTGCCCATTCCACAGGAGTGGCCAAGAGGCTGAATCGAGGATTGGAGGTTAAGCCAACAAAAGAAGAATACGCTATTGAAGAGCTCCGTGCTGAAATCGCCGGAGCTTTTTTGCTGTCTGAAACAGGTGCCAAAGTGCCGGAGTCCATATCAGAAAACAACAGAGCCTATGTTCAAAGCTGGGCAGAAGGCGTCAAAAAAGACCCCACCATACTCTTCCAAGCCATCAAATCCGCGAACTCTATCTGTGACTTTGTGGTAGAGAGAGGACAACTGGAAGCTGTCCGGGAGGAGATCAAAGAGGAAGAGCTGATAGACCTGGGAGGCGCAATTCACGACCTGGCGTTGGAGTACAATTCAGAAAGTGTTCCTGCCGGGGCTAGAGATGATATGGCCCGTTATGTTGCTGAGAATATCCGCCAAGGCGACACCATGGGCTTGCACAATCTGCTGGAGGATATAAAAACCTTTGGCGGAACAGAGGAAATGATGTCCAAGGCCGGATCACTTTTGGAACGTCTTTCAGCCTATGAGCCTAGTGAGCAAGTTGAAATTGAGGACAGAGAGGAGGATATGGAGCTGTAAGCTGCCGCAATCATGAACTGTGACAAACCCTATGATGATGAAGTTTGGGAAAAATTTAACCGTGTTTTCTGGAACAATGGGGATTGGGTATGGCCAGAGGTTGTTCCTGAATGGGCAGGTGGTCAGGCTCGGGAAGAAGAATTTTATTCTGTTTTGAGAGAGGCTTGGGTTACAAGTTCAGACCCAAAGAAAAGGATGCTGGTAGCCCAGCACAGTGGGATTGATGTATGGAAACGACTAATCAAAGATGACAACATGATGGTTCGGGCTGCGGTTGCCCTGGCTGGAGATGATAATGTTCATCAAGAGTTAGCAAGTGATTCTTCTTCGCTTGTGAGAGGATATGTAGCAGATTTCAGTTCCCCCAAAATACTCCGTCACATGGCTGATAGTGAAACCGATTTAGATGTTGTGTACCGGATTGCGCAGCGAAAAGACCGTCTGTCACAGTCTGTTATTGTGGAGAGATTCTGGGACAAACCAGACTTTTTGCAAAGAATAGTGCCTCTTCTATCAATAGCCGAAAAGGAACGCCTGCTATCTCACAATGACCAGCAAGTGCGGCTGCAAGTCGGAGAAACTGGGACCAGGAGGCAGGCTAGAATTGTAATGGAAGATACCCGTATCCCAGATTATGAAAAACTTTTTGTGGCGAACAGGCTCCAAGAGCTGGAAGAGATTTCTGCTGCTTTGCAGCCTGTCCCTCTTCGTGAGCTTCGCATTAACAATGAATTATCTCGGTAAGGAGGGATGAAACCCATGAGTGAAAAATACTGTGATGAAATCAAGTGCCCATACAATCAGGAAGAAACTTGCGGATTCCAAGCAGCAAATGATCGGGCAAAAGACTCCATGGAGGAGTGGCCAAAACTCCGAGAAGCATTCTTTCGTTATGGATGCAGAGAGGAGGAGGTTGTCAAGGCTGCGGCTCCAGCTATCATTTTGAGAAAGAGGTAGACCATGACTGACCACAAAAAGAACTTAGAGCAACTTATCCAAAGGTTGGGAGGCGTTCACTCGACCTGGAAGGTGTTTGAGGATTTTTTAGCGATCTCCTCTATCTCTGTGAGCAATGCCGTGGACAAAGAACAATGGGAAGAGAGAGAAAAGGAGTACCTTTCCATTGTTTCCCGCTATTCAAAAGAGGAGTTGAACTGCTACGTTTCCATGTTTTCTGAGCTGGTTTTAGCGTTGGAGGACAATGCGGATCGGCCCAAAGACGTTCTTGGCCAGGTTTTCCATGACCTGGAGCTGCACAATCATTACACAGGGCAATTCTTTACGCCGCAGTACATCAGCGATTTTATGGGGGACATTACCGCAATGGGTGTGGGTGATACGATTGCAAACCATGGATATTGTTCCCTATTGGAGCCCGCCTCTGGCAGCGGGACGATGGTGTTAGGCTTTGCTCAAGCTATGCGGCAGCAAGGATACAACTATCAAAAGCAGCTCCTGGTGCAGGCCGTGGATATAGACATCCGGTGTGTCCAGATGACCTATTTGCAGCTATCTTTATATGGGATTCCTGCCGTTGTTATCCACGGTAATTCGCTGACGATGGAGGAATGGTCCCAGTGGAAAACACCTATTTACCAGATGGAAGGGTGGCGCTTCCGCAGCGAATTCCAACAGCTTGCGGATCACGAACAGCTTGTTAATCCAGCAGAAAAACGTGGGCCGGAACCAATCGTGCTCCCCACGATGGAAGAAAAAGAAACGGGCCGGTTTACTTTTTTTCAAACCGAAGAAGCCATGGAAGAACTGGACGAAACAGAGCTATAAAGCGCAGATTTTACCAATTCTTATAAGAAAATTAAGTGAAATGGAGTGTTTAGAATGTCCAAACAGAGCAAGAAAATTACTGTAACGCTGAGTTTTCCCGACTATAAATGGGAGGCATTGACTATCTCCCTGGAGGAAAAAGGTTCTCTCCCGGAACTGGAATTGGAACAGTTTTTGGAGAAACTTTATCAGAAAAAGGTGTCCACAGATGTGAGAAAGTACCTCGCTGGGAAGTACAAAGAATATGAGCAAACGCAGCTGGAGGACGCAAAACCGGAGAAGCCCGAGCTCGAAATCGAATCGCCTGAAGGCGGTTCTTTCTAAATGCCGAAGGCATTTACAGGACACATCTACCCGTAGGGGAGATGTGGTGCCAGCATCGCATTTGTATACACAAATGCCGCTGGTTAGGGGGCGCCTCCCCCTAAGACCCTCCATATAGTTCACGCTCTGCGTGAAAAATGCTGACGCATAAAAAAGTGCAACTGGTACGAGTCACGGAAAGGAGGTTGTGCGAACTGATGTGGTTTAATTTCCGAATATCTGAAAGTGACAGCCGATTACTTACAGAGAAAGCAAAAGCCTGTGGGCTTTCCCGATCGGCATATCTCAGAAAACTCTTGCATGGCCACCAGCCAAAGGAACTTCCCCCCGTGGATTACTACAAGATGATGAAAGAGTTGAAGCAAATTGGCAACAACCTTAACCAGATTGCGTATGTCGCAAACTCTACCGGCAACATAGATGGCCAGGAATATCATGCAATGGCTTTGCTAGTGCGTCAGAAAATTTTGGAGATTGAAAAGGGGGTGTTGGAACCGGAAAATGGCAACGACAAAGATATGGCCGGTAAAGCGCCTTGATTATGCAATAGGGTATGTGATGAACCCAGATAAAACAGAAGATGGAAAATTGGTTTCTGGTGTGAATGTTTTGATAAGTACATCAGATGAGATCTTCTGCGATATGGAGGCAACTAAACAGCGGTTTGGAAAGAAGTCTGGCCGCCAGGGGTATCACATGGAGCAGTCTTTTGCCCCTGGGGAAGTTACTCCCCAGCAGGCGCACCAAATCGGTGTAGAACTTGCCCAGCAGCTTTATGGGGATGACTTCGAAGTAGTGGTTACCACCCATGTGGACAAAGCCCACATACATAATCATTTTGTTATCAACTCGGTTTCTCTTGTGGATGGTCATAAATACCACGAGCCAAACTCGGAATACTACGACCGCATCCGCAAGATGTCTGACCAGCTCTGTGAGAAGTACAAACTCTCCGTGGTGAAAGATCCCAAGGATAGGAGGTATCGCTCGTATCCTGAGCAGCACCATGCAGAAAACCCTTCTCATCCTACCATCCACAACATCATTTACTCAGATATTGATAAAGCGATTGAGCTCTCAAGTTCCCTTTCAGAGTTTTATCAGGTGCTCCAGAAGATGGGTTACCAAGTAAAACTGGATGGCAAGTATCCAGCGATTGCACCCGAGGGTAGGCGTTTTTTTCGACTCTATAAATTTGCTGAAGGTTACACAGAGGATGACATCCAAGATCGAATCAGAGCAAAAGTGCGTAGACAACGGTTTGAATCTCAAACGCCGGAACCAAAAAAGCACGAAAAGCACAATGCTGCCGAGCACCACTTTTATGGCAACTGGAACTCTCCGCAAGACTACGCTCGATGTGCATATCGGTTCCATGTGTACTTTATCCGGCGATACTCCCGCCGATCTATGTGGCAGACTTACATCCAATATAGATACCTGCTGCGATCTGTACAGCGGGAGAGGTATCCCCGGTATCCCAGTGTGGACCTTCGCAAGGAACTAAACAAGCTCAACCAATACTCTCGACAGGCAGTGCTCCTAACCAAAAATCATATAGAAACCGAAGAACAGCTCCAAGAATACCTTTCGGGGCTTGATAAGCAGGTCCATTCCATCAACAAGGAAAAGTGGTACTTAAAGAGGGAAGTTGAGCAGGTCCCCGCTGATAGTCAGCAAGAGCTGAAGGATAAAATCCAGGCACTTGAGCAAGAGGCAAAACCTCTCATTCGAGAAAAGTTCCTGTGCAGAGACATCTTGAAACGATGTTCCATGGTTCAGGACCAGGTGGACCGTGAAAAAGAAGAGGCGGTCAGACAGGCCGAACCCCCACAGCAATCCCAAGAGGAAAGAGGTAGAGAATTTTGAATGAAGCAGTAGAGGCAACTGAGGCCATTTTCCGCATCACTCTAAGTGGCGTCACCTACGTTCTTCGGTTTGCGGATGAAATGAACCGGTTAGGCCAGCGCACCAAAACGGACAATGCGGCCATGATGGGATTTCTGTCCGCATTGCAAAACCAGCAGCAGCCTACAAAAGGTCAGATCAAGGTGGAGGAAATGCTGCGGAGAGGGAAAGGGCTGGCCCAGTTTAATTTGCGGGAACAGGACAATGAGAAGTTCACTGCGGCTGCAAATGAAGCTGGACTGTGCTATGCCACCGTGTGCATGGATCAAACACACAAGGAGGGGGAACGCATCTTTACCGTGTTTGTATCCCGTGAGGATGCTTTCACTGTAAATAACATTATTGAGCTCAACAACCTGAACGCCGTCCAGGGAAGCAGCTTCGTACAGGAGGATACCAGTCAGGGGGTTGCCCAATCCCCAGAAGAGGAGTACGAAACAGTCCCTCCCGTGGATTATGTTGCTCCAGATGACCGGAGGCAAATTCTCAATGACGCATTTATCGCAGGGTTGGAAGAAAAAGAACGGGCTAAGGCTGCTGCTCAAGTGACAGAGGAAGAGATAAACCCTACGACCCCGGAGATGCGGCAGATCGACCATCGGTCCGAGGTCATCTCCGGCAGTATCAGCAAGGAAATCTCTATTACGGAAGTGTACACCGGGGAAAGAGCTGAGGAACACTCCGAAGGGGAACGCCCTTCCATTCGGGCAAAGATTGAAGCCTTCCGTGAAGAACAAAAGACTCCCATACCTCTGACCAGAGAGGAAAAAGACCGGCAAGGCATGGAATACTTGAGCGAGATTATGGGAGATCAGACTATGGGGAGGTGATACAGGATGAAGTGGGATAAATCTTCACAGGCTAATGCCCAAGCCTATGTGGAGAAAGCAGCAGAAAATGCTCCACAATACGAGGCATCGTCGAAAAAGGCTTTCGGGGAGCGGATGAAGGAATGGAGGCAGCAGCTCATACAGCAGGGGGATACTATTCTCGGAGCACTGTGGGGTAATGGAGAGAAGTATGCGGGTTTTCTTTCCGTGTTGTCCCAGTTTAACCTTAATCAGCCAGAAGGATCAGTTGGGGAAGGTGTCACAAATGGTGCGTTAATCTATAATCAGCTGCCTATGGCTAAATGCCTCAAGACGTTCGACCAATGGGCAGACATGGGAGAACGAATTAAGAAAGGCAGTCACAGTATCAACCTCTTGGTTCGCCGGGATAAGGTTGAGGATGGCAGGCGCACCACCTACTACAATGCGGCCCAGGTATTTGACGTTTCGCAAACGACCTGCCAATACCATGATACTCGACCCATGTTGGATGAACTGGATGTACTCCGCAGCGTATCGAATAGTCGGTTGTTTGACATCCTGGTTCGGGAGGATTTACCCGATGGCTTAGAGGCGGCTTACATTCCGAAGATCAATGAAGTATGGGTCCTGGATGGCCTCAATACTCAGGAAACCCGAGTGGCCCTGCTAAGGGAAACGGCTCACTATTTTCTCTCCAAAGATGCTCCCAGTTATGTTCGATCGCCCGAAGCAAATTTTGAAGCATACACCAGCGCCTATCTGATTTCTCAATACTTCGGCCTGGACACCAGCCAGAAGCTGATGCCATTTCCAAAAGAGGCTTTTCCTCCCTTGGAAAAGGCAACCGACATCCGGGGCTTAGTAGCGTCAGCGTTAGATGTCAGCCAGAGAATGTGTGAAACGATGGAGAGAACGCTTGAAAAGTTGGGGACACAGCTTTACCACCAGAATGAGGAGATGGGCCGATGAAGGGAACACAGAATAATCGGGCACTTCTCATAGTAATGGGTGGCGTGGGGGCAGTGCTGGCGGTGTGGGTTGCCTTGCAGATCGCTCCTGGGCGAAACGAAGGACTAAGAGGAATCATGAACTCCCTCTCCTGGGGAATGGAACATCCTTTTTCCATTCGGATCGTTCCAGAATCCTTGGGGACTGTTCTCATAGTCATGCTGTTTTACGTTGTGATCTTCGGCATGGCGGTATCCGTTGGCAAAGGTTTTCGCAAGGGAGAGGAGTATGGCTCTGCCAGGTGGGGGAATCCCCGGGTGATTGACCACAAATATCGGGACAGGAAACACCCGTTTCAAAATTTGATTCTAACCCGAACTGTAGCTATGGGAAACTCAGAGCAAGAGTTATACCGTCACCAACGCACCACAAACGTCATGCTGATTGGTGCATCGGGAACCGGAAAGTCCAGGGGCTACGTCATTCCAAACCTTCTTCAGGGGGAAATCTCCTATGTGGTCTTGGACCCCAGCGGGGAAATTCACCGTGCTACCGGCACTTTCCTGCAAGAGAAAAAGGGGTATCGTATCAGGGTACTGAATCTGTTGGACCCGGACGAATCCAGCCGGTACAACCCCTTTGTCTATTTGAGAAAAGATGATGATGTGGACCAGATGGTGGAAAACTTCTGGAAAGCCACCACCCAGGAAGGAGCGACCCGTGGGGAGCAAATTTGGGATGACACCGCCAAAGAGCTACTGTCAGCCCTGGCCTACTATCTCTACTACTTTGCGCCCCCCAGTGAGCAAAACTTTCCCATGATCCAGTATCTCGTGCGAAACATGGCCATCACAGGTGACGGCAAAGGCGTGAAAAGCCCAGTGGATAGGATGTTTGACGAATTGGAGCTGACCGAACCGGAACATATCTCCCTCAAGCATTATCGTTCCTACCACTCTGGAGCTACGAAAACGCTGCAAAGCATCCAGATTACGCTGCTGTCACGGTTGGGCAAGTTTAATCTGAACAGCATCGAAAGACTATCCAGTACCACAGAGGACGAACTGGGGCTGTTCACCGCAGCAGAGACAAAGACGGTTATTTTTGCAGTGACTCCTGTGGCCGATACCAGCCTCAACTTCTTTGTAAGTTTGCTCTATGGCCAGATGTTTGAAATCCTGTATGCCTACGGCAATGAACATGGCAAGTTGAAGGTTCCCCTTCATTTCCTGATGGACGAGTTTGCCAATATCACGCTGCCACGGGACTTTGACAAGCGTCTGGCAACGTTCCGAAAATACTTAATCTCTGCCAGCATCGTCCTGCAAGACCTGAGTCAGCTCAAGGCCCTGTTCGAGAAGCAATGGCAGAGCATCGTCAATAACTGTGACGAATTATTGTATTTAGGAGGAAATGAGAGCAGCACCCATGAATATCTCTCCAAGCTGCTGGGTAAGGAGACCATACGGACAAACACCTACGGTCAATCGAAAGGCCGTAACGGAAGCTGGACTAAAAACGAGCAGCAGTTGGGACGGGAGCTGATGACCCCTGATGAAATCCGGCTGTTGGACAACCGGTATTCCCTTTTACTGATCCGTGGGGAGCCTCCCATCCTAGATCTAAAATACGACCTGAACAGGCACCCCAACATCCGATACACCACCTATGGATCGGGAAAGCCTTACCATCACAATGTGGCCAACAATACTGCGGCCACAACAGTGATCGTTCTGGGCCTTCCCATAGAAGAAATCAAGAAGCTCAACAGTCCCCCGCCTGCCAAATTTACTTGGGTGAATGGGGAGGACGGAAAACCAATATCCAGTCAATAAGGACGGCGAAAGCCGTTCTTAATTTTTTTCTTCAAGGAGTGTGTACTATGAAAGACGTAAAAAAGGCGTTGAAAGAAACTGCTAAAAAGGCTAGAAGGATTGCCTGCTTCGTGATGACAGCTCTCTTTTTCACCCTTCTGGTAGGCATGACAGCATCCGCAGCGGAGTTGGAACCTGCTGCGCCTATGCCGGAAGCCACTTCTGTTTCGCTGACCGTACCCACGCTGCTTCCCCTAACTGCCACTGGACCTGCGGCAGATACGGGCATCGACGAGGTGGACGCCATGTTTGACAATTTGATCGGCTTTATCAGCGGCATCGTTCGGATCGTCGGCGTAGCGCTGGTTATTTTTGGGGCGGTTTCTTTCGGTATAGCTCTGGCCAACCATGATCCCGGCCAGCGGGCACAGGGACTGATGTCACTTGCTGGCGGCGTTGTAGTGTTCTTTGCACCCAGTATCATCCAGTTCCTGCAAGGCGTTTAACCTATTCCTCGTTATAAATATCACATAGTAGAGGAGGGATAACATGGATTTTGCGCAAGCGATCTTAACACTATTTAGTTTTGCTATGCAGGTAGCCTACGACTTTCTCACGCAAGATTTAGTCAGTTTTGCTCCAACGATCGCAACTGCCATGGAAACGCTAAACCAGGGGTTACAGGCGTTTTCCTACGCCTTGCTTGTGGTGTTGACACTCTGGAATGTGGTGAAAACATCCAGTTCTTATGTGGAGCTAAAGAGGCCGGAAGTGTTGATAAAACTCCTGATTCGGTTTATCCTCACAAAATATGTGATTGGGGCAGCATGGGCCCTGGTTAATGGTATTTTCAACGTGGTAGGAGCTCTCATGGAAGCGATCTTCCGAATGAGTGGGATTGCCGTTGATAATGTCTGGGCCACGATGACAGTGCCTGACTTTGGTGATGAAGGAATCATGGGGATCATTTCTGATGTGGTGTCCTTTATCAACCCATTGTCGAAACTTCCTGGTTTGCTGCTAGGACTTATTGGTTTCATCATTGCGGTAGTGTTATCCGTTACCCTTATTTTGACTGTGTTTGGCCGGTTCTTCAAAATCTATATGTTCGCTGCCTTAGCGCCGATCCCGCTGAGTACCTTCGGGTCTGAGTCCTCCCAAGAAGTAGGCAGAAACTTTCTCAAATCGTTCTGCGCCGTAAGTCTGGAGGGGCTTATCATCGGGTTAGCGCTTATTGTTTTTACAGCATACAGTCAAAATCCCATAATCACGTTTGATGGACTGGGCATTTTCGACTGGTTGGGTACTGCTGCGGAAGAAATGACCTATATGTTCACACTGATCTTTAATATGCTCTTGCTGCTGGGTATTATCAAGGGCGCAGACCAGATCGTGCACCGGATGTTTGGCATTTAGGAGGTGACGGTATTGCAAATTAAGTCAAATAAAGAAGCACGAAACTACCAAGAGCAGGTGTACTTTGGCTTAACAGTGCGACAACTCGTGTTCTCTGGCTTGGCCGGTGCGGCAGCCTTGGGAGTGTTCTTCCTTGCCCAGGGAAGGGTATCCATGGAGGTGGTTAGCTGGCTTTGCATTGTTGTTGCTGCCCCATTCGCTGCCTTTGGCTTTATTCGCTGGCATGGGATGTACATGGAAGAGATTATACAGGTGTTAATCCGGTCGAGAGTTGTGCTTGGAAAAACCGTTTATTTCAAGCCGAACAACCAATATAAGGCTTTGACGATTGCTTATCTCGAAGAAAAGGAGCGTGAGGAAACCAATGCTGCAAAGCGAAAGAAGAGTAAAAAGAAGACATCGTGAACGAGGGTATTATACCCGTCCCAGGTCCACACAGGATCTGATCCCGATAGATACTGTTTATGAAGATGGGATGTTTTTGTCCAACGGGGGTATTTACTCGAAGAGCTACCAGTTCAGTGACATAAACTACACCATTGCGGATCAAAGCCAACAGGAAAGCCTGATTCGTGACCTTCGATCTATCAATAAAAGCTGCACAGCCTCAGAAATATCCCAGATAACTATTGTGAATCGCCGGATCAATGAGGATTTATTGGACTCATTGCGATATCCTCTCACCGGGGACAGATATGACCCCTTCCGGGAAGAGCTAAACACACAGTTGGAAACCCAAATCGGACGGGGAACCGGCATCATACAGGAGCGCTATTTCACCATGTCCGTGGCTAAGAACACTCCCAAAGAAGCGAAGGTGCATTTTGACCGAGTAGGAACAGAAATGGCCCTGCGCTTTGCTGGAATGGGAAGCAACTTTGAACCAATCGGGCTGAGTGACCGCCTGAGAATCCTCCATGATTTTTACCGTCAAGGGGACGAAGCCTATTGGCAGTTTGACTTTAAGGAAAAGCAGCGGAAAGGTCATAGCTTCAAGGACAGTATTGCTCCCATGAGCTTTGTTCCAGGAAGGGATCATTTCCAAATTGGCGACCGATATGTGCGGGTTTTGGCAATGACGGAATACGCCAGTTGGATTGATGACAGCACTCTTTCCCGGCTGACCAACCTGGATACGGAAATTATCCTGTCTGTGTCATTCCTGCCGGTTCCCACGGATGAGGCCGTGAAGTTTTACCAGAGCAAGCTGGACTCCGTAGAGGCAAACTCCATGCGGTATCAGCAGAAACAGTTGGAACGCACAAAAATCGTGGTTCCCGAGCCCTACAACATCAAGAAGGAGCGCCAGGTTATCACAGACAGTTTGAACGACATTACCGTGCGTGATTGCGGCCTTGTGGTGGCCACGATCACCATTGCCCACATGGCACCCACTCTGGAAAAGCTGAACTCTGACACAGAGCTGATCCGCACGGTGGCCCGTGATGTGAACTGTGAGTTTATCATCTGCACGGAACAGCAGTTGGATGCCCTGAATACGGTTCTTCCCTATGGCCTGGACCGTATTTCCATGGACCGCACTCTGAGCACGGAAAGTCTGGCCGCATTTATGCCGTTTAATGCTCAGGAGCTTTGTGATCCCACCGGAGTCCTCTACGGTCAGAACGCAATCACCCGAAATTTAGTGGTGGTGGACCGGTTGGCAAAATCCTCCGGCAACGGTTTTGTGCTGGGCATGACCGGTGGTGGCAAATCGTTCTTCTGTAAAGAAGAGCTGGTAGAATTACGGTTCAAATATCCTCCAGAACAGGCCGATTTCTTGATCCTTGATCCTGAGTCTGAGTACAATAATTTGACTCTGGAGTTAGGGGGAGAGGTGTTCCATGTTGGCGTGGACAGCATCAATCCCTTTGATCTGGAATTGGATATGACCGAGCGAAACCCGCTGGCCTATAAAACGGAGTTTCTTACAACGTTTTGTGAAAAGGTCATGGAGGGTGATGGTCTGGACGCACAGACAAAATCTCTGATCGACAGGGCGGTGCGCCAGGTGTACAAGGATTTCTTGCGGTCCAAAGGAACAGGCCGTGTTCCCCTGCTGGGGGATTTCAAGGCTGCTTTGGAAGGTATGAAACACGAACGAGCCAAGGAGCTTTCGTTGGCTTTGGAGCGCTTTGTAGAGGGCGCTCTGGACAATTTTTCCAGGCCCACCAATATCAACACCAGAAACAGTCTGATCTGCTACTCCCTGGCTGGCTTGCGGGATCAGATGAAGCCTTTGGGCACCTTGATTACCCTGGACCAGCTTCTCAGCCGTGTCATGCGAAACTACAAACAAGGGAAGATCACCTTTGTGTACGCCGATGAGTTTGCCTTGCTTTTCCAGGACGAGGACACAGGCACTTTCTTCAGCAACTTGTGGCGACGCATCCGCAAGTACAACGGGTACTGCACAGGTGCAACGCAAAACGTGGAGGAGGTCCTCGCCTCTGAAACGGGCAGAGCTATGCTTTCCAACACGGACTTTGTGGTGATGCTCAACCAGAGCCCCACCAATGCCGCCCAGCTGGCAGAGCTTTATAAAATCTCCCCCAACCAAGAAGTCTACTTCCGAAATGTGGCTCCTGGCCATGGTCTTATCAAGGTGGGCGGCGCTCTTGTGCCTTTTGTCAGCTCTATGCCCACGGACACGAAACTCTACTCTTTGCTGTCTACAAATCCCCGAGAGGTTCGTTGGGATTAAAACCGGAACTGGTTCCGGTTTTAAGGAAGGAGGAACCACCATGTTTTCCGTGCTTGCCTGTTTGCTGCTTATTCTGTTATACCTGACACTCTTTGGTGCTGGAATATGGAAGGTGGCGTCCAAGCGTGGAGAGCGACAAGCTCACGCACAGTATCAGAAAATTTTGTGGGAAGAACAGTCTACCCATGCAGAAGCAATCCAGCGTATCCGTGATGCCGCAGCCCAAGAAATTCAAATGCTCAATCGGGAGTGTGACCGGCTACGCCAGGAAAATGCCCAGCTCAAAATGCCAACCATGGAGATGGCAAAACACTGGTCTAACATTCATTAAATAAGTGCGTCAGTGTTAAAAGCAAGGCATATACTGGACGGTGCTTTTCCTTGATAAGAGATGAAAAGAAAGGGGGAAAACCAACATGGAACATTACACACCTCAAGATATTGCTACTTGGTTGAAATCCCTTGATTCGGCTGTGGAACTTGATGTCACTGGTGATAATAAGTTCTACTACTATCTCCACTATGCTGATGGGCAATTACAACCCAACATAGACGGAGCAGATATAACCCTGCGAGTCAATGCTGCATATCTTGACAAGGCAGTAGAACAATGCTTACAGGAGGCAGCAAACGAGAAAGGAGTCAGTGTGGAAACACTGGTTAATGATTACCCCATCGCAGCGGAAGAAGCAACCGAAAAATTCTGGGATATAGTCCTTGATACCGAAGCGACAGATAGCTCAGACTTCATGGAAGTATGCGGAAAACTTGTGGATGACCTTAATGATTATATCGAGCAATTCCGTAATAACGAGGCTTCTTGGGAGCGATTGATTTCCGGTGAGGATGGCCTTGAATTATAGATTCTAGGCTTGTGGAAATATCCGGTTTCGGGTATAATAACAGCATCAGAAAAGAGGTGTTTCCCATGCTTAATGGTGTGATCATGTCCGAGGACAGAGTTGTGGCTCGTGTTCATGACAATCGCCGGGAAGTAATAGACCCAACCCATTGCCCTCTGTATTTACAAAAATACGATGATGTGGAGGGGTGGCTTACCCGCCGTGCGATTGATGTCCACCGGACCAATTCTCGGTTGCTGCGCAAGGCATTGCGCCTTGCTCCCAACGATGATCTGGCGGCGGTGCTACGAGTTCATGGGGCCACCATTACCGATGCTTATTGGTTCCGGGCCGAGGGGGAACAACTGACCTACAAGCAAGTGCAGTTTCAAAAGGATAATCCATTCTCCCGACTGGCGCTGCGAGGGGACCCGGACTCTTTTCGGCAAGGCACGGCCCAGGCGGTCACCCCGGAACTTACTAACACCGGCAGCTATGAAAAATGCTGGGAGTATCGGGACGGAGCCTGGTGGATGCTAAAATCCGGCACTGAGTTGGAGCAATTTTCCGAGCTGTTTATTTATCACCTGGGCCGCCTCATGGGGCTACCCATGGCTCATTACGAGCGGGACGGAAACTACATCCGTAGCAAGGACTTTACCGAAGGATGGTATGACTTCGAGCCTGCCTATGCCATCATGCTTGACGAGGAGGACTATGGAGAAAATTACCGGAATATCAAGGCACTGTGTCCCAAGGCAGCCATGCAGTATGTAGGCATGGTGTATCTGGATAGTCTGGTGTTTAACATGGACCGGCACACAAATAACTACGGTTTTTTGCGGGATCGTCAGACTGGTAAGGTATTGGGCCTGGCTCCCCTGTTTGACCACAATATTGCTCTGGTGTCCCGTGGTTATCCCTCTTCTGCTTCGCAAAAGGGTGGGATGCTTTCCAGCCTGTTTGTGGAACTTATACGGGAGGAACCTGCTGCCCTGTCAGATCTATATGCGCTGGAATTGACCCTTCCTTCGCGGGAAATGGTCCATGAGGCCATAGCTCTTGCAAATGATCCGCCATTTTCTACCGGAGTAGTGCAGGAGGACTTCCTGACAGAGTTTGTTTTATCGGCTGATCGGTGGATCGAAGAAAAGCTGGGCTTGGACCGGGAGCAGGAAAAAGAAGATACCGAGTATGAGCTTTGAGCTAGAAAACCTTTTGATGTAAAAGCTGGGATTATCCCAGCTTTTTTGTTCAGAATAAATTTGTAATCATTTTTTGATTGCATTGTTGAAGAGGAGATGATATAATTAGAGTAGAAGGAGAGGATAACAATGGCCTATCAGAATGCCATGAGATATAAAGATTTCTACGGCCTGATCGAATACTCAGACAAGGAAAAAAAACTGGTGGGAACTGTTCGGGGAGTTACGAAAATACCGGCCTTTCGTGGTGAGTCAATCCAAGAGATGGAGAGGCTATTTCACGATGCGGTGGATCGTTACCTTGCCGACTGTGAAAAAAAGGGAAAACATCCCAAAACAGTTTGTCAAGGGACATTTACCATTCGTACCAAACCGGAGCTGCAACGGATTCTCATGTCTTATGCCCACGCCCATAGTCAAACCTTTAATAAGACAGTGGAAAATGCTCTTATGGAGTTTGTAGCAGCACATCAGTTAGAAAGTGTGTCAGAGGAAAAAACCGGAACTGGTTCCGGTTTGGATGACGGTCAAGCCAAGGAGGAGTAAGACATGGATCTGATAGAACAGCTAAAAGCAGAGAGAGATCATCAGTATAAAGGTGGTCTTTATCACCGGACGCAAATTTTATTTGCCTATAACAGTAATCACATTGAGGGTAGCCGTTTAACAGAGGAACAGACTCGATTCATTTTTGAAACCAAGTCTTTTTTTCCAGAAGGGGATGCTCCAATTAAAGTGGATGATGTAGTGGAAACAACCAATCACTTCCGGTTATTTGACTATATGCTGGACCATGCGGAGGAGCCGTTGACCGAGGAAATGGTGAAAGAGTATCACCGTATTCTCAAGACGGGAACCACCGATGCTGCATTGACATGGTTCCGTGTAGGGGAGTACAAAAGCGTAGGAAATGCGGTGGGAGATATACGCACTGCAACACCCAAGCAAGTACCAATCCGTATGCGGGCTCTTCTTTCGAGGTGGAGCCAGAAGAACCTTCACACACTGGAAGATATAGCAGATTTTCACTATCGCTTTGAAAGCATCCATCCTTTTCAGGATGGCAATGGGCGGGTAGGTAGAATGATCTTGTTCAAGGAGTGCTTGGCCAATGGCCTGACTCCCTTTGTCATTTTGGATGCGGATAAAATGTTCTATTACCGTGGACTGCGGGAGTATGAACATACGCCTGGCTATCTGATAGGAACGTTTCAGGTATCACAGGATTTCTACCAAGAAATGTGTGACCAACTCTTGCCAAATCAGGAAACAGAACAAGAGGAGGATATGGAGCTATGATGTAAGATAGACTGGAAAAGTTTCTGGTCAGCAAGGGTAAAAGGAGGAATAACAATGAAGGGAAAAGGCAAAAGGCTTTGCAGCCTTACTGTTGCCTTTCTTCTGGCGGTGATAGCTCCCATAAGCGCTTTCGCTGCCTGGGTAAATCCTTTCACAGATGTAAACGCAAGTGCATGGTATTACGAGGCCGTGGAGCATGTGAATACCAACGACCTATTCAGTGGTACATCGACAAATAAATTTTCGCCGGAAATGCCCATGAGTCGTGGGATGTTCGTCACGGTGCTGGGAAAATTTCATGGGGTTGATACCGGCAAATACCCTATCATCTCATTTACCGATGTGAAAGGCAGCGATTACTATGCCCCCTATGTAGAGTGGGCAGCGGAAAATGATGTAGTGAGCGGTGTTGGTGGCGGCAAGTTTGCACCGAATAGTTCTATCACTCGAGAGCAGATGGCCACCATCTTTTACAAATACGCCCAGTTGGTGGGAGCCGACACCACTTCCGATTCCACAAAACTATGGAATTTTCCCGATGGGACAAAGGTATCTGAGTACGCCCAGCAGGCCATGGCGTGGGCTGTAACCCATGGAGTCTTGGCAGGCAGCGATGGCAAATTGCTGCCCCAGGGAACTGCCACCAGAGCCCAGACAGCGCAAATCTTTTATAATGCTCACGAGCTGTTGGCTACCCAGGTGGAGCAACCGCAGCAGGAAAAAGTTTGGGTTGTGGATGAACCAGGGCACTTTGAAACCGTCGAACGCATGGAACTGGTTCCGGTTACTGTGGGAGAGGTGGGCCATTGGGAGGATGTGTTCTATACTCATTGGGTGTATCAATGCAATACTTGCGGATACAGAGCTGAAATCCTGGAAGAGATCAATAGACACATTGAAAACTCCATCACTTGGGTGAATAACAAACCTGTGGGGTGTGCAGGATACAGCATGGTTTCCAGCGATCCAGAATATACTGGTGAGAAATACTGGGTTGTAGATGTACCTGGTCATATTGAATACCAGTGGCAAACGGTAGAAGAAGAAATATGGGTGGAAGAAGTGGGCCACTGGGAATATCTCTAACCGCAGCTATACTAGCTGATTATAATATCGTTCTAACATCGGAAGGAGGTGTTTTCTGAAAATTGAATACTGAGTGAAAGGCTCTCTGGAAACAGAGGGCCTTTTCTTATGCCAAAATTCTAAGAAAGGAAAGGCGAAACGTGATGAAAAAGAAGAGGTTTCTTGCTCTGGTTTTGGTTATCACACTCTGCTTGAGTATGATACCTTGGACAGCATCCGCTGCTCAGGACAGCTATTCGTCTGTTAAGAGCAGTGTTGAGGGCGGCACGAACTACATGACGAGTCTGGGAGTAACAAGACAGGCAATAGTTAATGAGTTGGAAGCACATGAAAGCGATAGCTTTTATTTGGGAACACCCTATCATGTAGAAGATTGGCAATCTCCTAAAGGCGATACCAGTTATAATGGTCAGGCAGGTATGAACTGTGGCGGTTTTGTCAGTTATGTTCTGAGAAAGGCTGGCATTAACTCTACTAAGGTGATGGAACTGATCCAGGAGGTAAAAGGACAGACAAGCTGGTTCGGTTCTGGAAAACCCTATGACATTATGGCAGGTGCCAGCAACTACCGTAATCTTGTGGAAAATGGAGAACTAACTGCCTATGTTTTCCAGACAAAAAGCGAGATGCTAAACAGCGGCGTACTGGAAAAGGGCGATATTATCCTCATGTGGTATAGCCGAACTCCTGATCCGGGAGAGGATAACCACATTGGTTTTTATTGGGGAGATTATGAAGGGGATGATTTGCTATGGCATAGTAGTGAGTCAAACCCTGGCGGCAACGCCATTACTTCTATCACTCCCAAGAGTGCCACTTCGATTTACATTGTCATAAAAATAGAGCCCTCAAAGCCAAAGGAATACACTGTAACTCTGACAAAAACGTCGGCAGATGTTTCCATTACCCAGGGCAACAGCGCCTATTCCTTGGCAGGTGCCGTGTATAACGTGTATAAGGGCACAACGGCCAGTGGTTCCGTGGTGGCCACGTTTACCACGGATTCCAGCGGGCACGCAACCATTACCCCTCCTTTGGAGGATGGCACCTACGCAGTGAAAGAGGTTAAACCTGCAAAGGGATTTAAGTTGGACCCTCAAACCCACGTTTTTACCATTGATGGAGCGGATACATCCATCAATGTACAGGACGATCCCGGCACCTTAACAATACGTGTGGTCAAAAAAGATAGTCAAACAGGTACAAGCCCACAAGGTAATGCCAGTTTGGCGGGGGCCGTCTATCAAGTATCTTATCAAAAAGGTGGCCAGACTGTAACGCAAAATATTACTTCAAATGCAGATGGCTCTTTCCCGGTGATAAACAACATTCCCCTTGGGACCGTAACAGTCCAAGAAATTTCCTCTCCTCCAGGTTATCAACTGGACCCCACGGTACATACCTACACCATCGATGGCAGCCAGCTGGTTGGGGATACGTTTGAACTGGTTCCGAATGACATCACCGAAGATGTAAAAAAAGGCGGCCTGACCATCCAGAAGAAAGACAGCCAGACCGGGACTACCCCCCAGGGCGACGTAAGTTTGGCAGGGATATCTTTTGAGATTGTCAACAAATCCCAAAACGCTGTTGTGGTGAACGGTTCCACGGCCCAGCCCGGTCAGGTGGCCATGACGATCACCACCAATGCCAGTGGTGTTGCCACTACCGGCGCAAACGCCCTCCCCTATGGTGATTACACCGTTCGAGAGGTTTCTACCAACAACTCCATGCTGCTGACCTTCACGGAAGAAATCCCTGTGACCATCTCTGAGGACGGCCAAATGCTGGAGTATGAGGCTGAAAACGATGTGGTACGGGGCGGCATCACCGTCACTAAACAGGATAGCCAAATGGGTAGCACGCCCCAAGGCAACTCTTCTTTCGCTGGGATTGACTTTGAGGTTATCAACCGCAGCGCCAATCCCGTGGTTGTGAATGGCCAGACCTACGCCGTAGGTGACGTGGTAATGACCATTACCACGGACGATTCGGGAACTGCCAGCACCGGCAATGATGCGCTTCCTTATGGCACATACGAGGTGCGGGAAGCCCGGACAAATGAGTCCATGCTTCTAACCTGGACCGGCGAAACCGTCCAGGTTCGTCAAAATGGTCATTCCGTGGCGATCACCGCTGTAAATGAAGTGGAGAGGGGCGGCATCTCTCTGGAAAAGCTGGACTCCATTACCGGCAGCACTCCCCAGGGCGACGCTGATTTTGAAGGTATTACCTTCCAGATTATCAACAATTCCCGCAACCCTGTCATGGTGGAGGGGCAGAAATATCAGCCTGGCGAAGTGGTCAAAACCCTGGTCACTGACAGTGAGGGTAAAGCCAGCACCGCCGATGATCTTCTCCCCTACGGTGAGTACATCCTGCACGAAAGTGCCACCAACGAATCCATGCTGAACACGATGCCCGACCAAACCATCCTGATTGAGGACGATGGAATCATCTATGAGTTTGACTGTCCCAATGAGGTTGTCAGAGGGGACGTGCTGATCGAAAAACGTGACCTTGAATCCGGCTTGCTTACCCCCTTGGGCGGGGCCTCCCTGGACGGCACTCTTTTTGAAATCACCAACAAGAGCAAAAATGCTGTATATGTGAATGGTGCCCTTTACGCTCCCGGCGAAGTATGCGCTACCATTGAGGTGGTGGACGGGATCGCTCAGACCGAAAACCGTGCGCTACCTTATGGCACCTACGAAATGGTGGAAACCAAGCCTGGAGAAGGGTATCTGCATACCGATAAAGCCGTTCGTCACTTTACCATTCGTCAGGATGGACAAGTGGTGGAGTATCGTGATGGCGACGCAGCTTACAACCAAGTGATCCGTGGCGACTTGCAATTCGTCAAGGTGGGCGAAGGCGGCGAAACCAACATGGGACGGTTCGCCAATGTGGCTTTCAAATTGATCTCCGAAACCACAGGTGAAGAGCACATCGTAGTTACTGACGAGAACGGCGAAGTGCGTACTACCACCGAATGGAATCCCCACAGCCAGAATACCAACGGCAACGATGGTGTGGAGGACGAAACTCTGTGGGACGATCACGCCGGTACTTGGTTTGGCTTGACCACCGAGGGTTGGATGGTGGATACCCAGGATGAGATGTGCGCCCTTCCATACGATACCTATACTTTAGAAGAGTTGCGCTGCTCTGGAAACGAAGGGTACGAGCTGGTGAAAGTACCCCATGTGACCATCTCCCGGAACAATACCACTATCTATCTGGGAACCCTGGATGACCAATTTGAGGGCGTACCGGAGATCGGAACCACTGCTACGGTCAATGGAGAACATACTGCGGAACCCGCCGAAGAAGTCACTATTGTAGATACCGTGACCTATAAAAACTTGAAGGTGGGCCAAACCTACAAACTGAGCGGTGTGCTCATGGACAAGAGTACCGGGGAGCCGCTGCTGGTGGGCGAAGGTGAGGAACAGACCCAGGTGACTGCCGAGGTGGAGTTTACTCCCACCAGTGCCGAGGGCACCGTGGAGTTAACTTACACCCTGGATGCCAGCGATCTTGCGGGCAAAGCTGTGGTGGTTTTTGAGGACCTATACCAAGGAGAAACACTGGTTGCGTCCCATGCCGATCTGGAGGATGAGGGCCAGACCGTGACCTTTGGGCAGCCCTCGATCGGCACCACTGCTACCATTGACGGCGAAAAGACTGCCCAGCCAGCGGAGCAAATCACCATCACTGACACAGTGAGTTACACCGGCCTGACTGTGGGCCAGGAGTACAAACTGTCCGGTGTGCTGATGGATAAGGAGACCGGTGAACCTTTGCTGGTGGGCGAAGGCGAGGAACAAACCCAGGTGACCGCCGAGGCTACCTTTACGCCTTCCGAGTCCAGCGGAACCGTCGAAATGCTCTTTACGTTTGATGCTTCCTCACTGGTCGGCAAGTCGGTAGTTGTTTTTGAAACCCTGTACATCGGTGAGGAGGAAGTAGCTGCTCACACAGAAATTGAAGATGAAGGACAGACTGTATCCTTTGAGGAAGGACCAAAGATCGGAACCACTGCTACGGTAGATGGCCAGCATACGGCAGCCCCCTCCGAGGAAGTCACTATTGTGGACGAGGTGGCCTACTCTGGCCTGACTCCAGGCGAGACCTACAAAGTGTCCGGCATCCTGATGGACAAAGCCACCGGAGAGCCGCTGCTGGTAGGTGAGCAGCAGATCACCGCTGAGGTGGAGTTCACGCCCGAAGCAGAGTCCGGCACCGTAGAGTTAACCTATACTCTGGACGCCAGCGCCCTTGCAGGCACTTCTGTGGTAGTGTTTGAGACCCTGTATCAAGGGGAAGTTGAAGTAACCTCTCATGCTGACATCAACGACGAGAACCAAACTGTGACCTTTGAAGAAGGTCCTCACATTGGCACCACTGCCACAGTAGATGGCCAGCATACGGCTGCCCCCTCCGGGGAAGTCACCATTGTGGACGAGGTGGCCTACTCTGGCCTGACTCCGGGCGAAACCTACAAAGTGTCTGGTATCCTGATGGACAAGGCCACCGGTGAGCCTCTGCTGGTTGGTGAGCAACAGATCACCGCTGAGGTAGAGTTCACTCCCGAAGCAGAGTCTGGCACCGTGGAACTGACCTATACCCTGGACGCCAGCGCCCTTGCTGGCACCTCCGTGGTGGTGTTTGAAACCCTGTACCAGGGTGACGTTGAAGTAACCTCTCACGCTGATATCAACGATGAAAACCAGACCGTCACCTTTGAGGAAGAGAAGCCCAAGATCGGCACCACTGCCACAGTGGATGGCCAGCATACGGCTGCCCCCTCCGGGGAAGTCACCATTGTGGACGAAGTAGCCTACTCTGGTCTGACTCCTGGTGAAACTTACACGCTGTATGGTGTACTCATGGATAAGGGAACTGGCCAGCCGTTGTTGGTTAATGGCGAACAAGTGACTTCTGCTTCCAGTTTTGTCCCGACCGCAAAGGACGGAACGGTAGAAGTTACATTCACACTTAACGCTGACGATCTGGTCAACAAACAAGTAGTCGTTTTTGAAACTCTGTACTTAGACGGGAAGGAAATTGCATCCCATACCGACATCAACGATCAGGGCCAGACCGTCACTTTCGGTGAAAAGCCTGAAATCGGGACAACGGCAACAGTGGACGGTGAGAAGGAGGCCGAACCCAAGAAAGAGGTTACTATCACCGATACAGTGGAATACTCCGGCCTGATTCCCGGTAAGACCTACAAGATAACGGGTGTTCTTATGGACAAGGATAGTAAGAAACCCCTTCTGGTCAACGATAAGGAAATCATCGCTGAGGTGGAGTTCACTCCCGAAGCAGAGTCTGGCACCGTGGAGCTGACCTACACTTTGGATACGAGTGCTTTGGCAGGCAAACACATTGTTGTTTTTGAAACCCTGTACTATGGCGACAAAGAAATTGCCTCCCATGCTGACATCAATGATGAGGACCAGACTGTGGTAGTTACGCTGAAGGGCCGTATTCTGGGCACGAAAGTGGATACTGACGGCACCAAGCTGGAAGGCGTTGTGTTTGGCCTGTTCCCCGAAGGGACCGATAGCTTTACCGAAGAAAACGCTGCTGCCACAGCTCAGACAGGTAAGAATGGCGAGTTTGAATTTGACAAAGTTCCTGCTGGAAATTGGGTGATCGTTGAGCTGGTTACGAGGCCAGGATATGTTCTTGACACAACTCCCATTGAGGTAGTTGTGGATAAGGAAGAGATCTCCCTGGGCGAAATCGTAAACAAGTACACAAGAATTTCTATTATCAAAACCGACATTTCTACCGGCAATCATCTTTCTGGAGCTACCCTGGAGCTCTATGCCCCGGACGGAACCCTAATTGATACCTGGGTGTCCAATGGTCAGCCCCATGAGCTTACAAAGCTGGCAGTTGGTGACGGGTATGTGCTGAAGGAAGTTTCTGCTCCCAAGGGATATGAGATTGCCGACGCCATTACCTTTAGTGTCGCCTCGACCGGTGATGTGCAGCAAATTGAGATGCAGGATCGGCCCCGTGATACCACAGATGTTCCTAAGACTGGCCAAACCACACCGCCTATCTGGGTGTATGTTGGAGTGCTGGTTGTTGTGGTTGCCATTGTGGGCGGCTATGTGATCTATCGCCGGAAAAAAACAATCCGATAATTCCAGGAGGGACATGACGTGAAAAGGAAAATCGTTCTTTGCCTGCTGTCGCTGCTCCTGGTAGTCACTGTCCCATTGGCAGCGACGGCATCATCAGTTGATGGGCAAGGCCCTGTTGGAAAACCAAATGTGTCAGGGGCTCCGGTGGTGACTCCAAAGCCACAGGTGACTCCAATCCCGTTGGCCACACCTACCCCGACACCAATTCCAACAGTGGCCCCTACTTACACGGCTTCTCCAAACACCGGTGCTGTGACCACGACCCCTCAAGCAACGACAAGCCCGTCTGCGTCGCCCAATCCGATCAATACACCTGCTCCAAGTACATCAGCTCCATCACCGACCGCAACGCCTTCTCCTACAGAGGGAACATTAACTTTGGCTTGCGAAGCTGATAATGGTGTAAAAGAAGGTTTTCAGATTTCTGTGACCGGCACCACTCAGGATGGAACTGAGTATAGCAGGGATTACCGGACAGATGAAACGGGCCAGGTAGTCATTGAGATGCCTCCCGGCAGCTATACCGCTGCACCCAAGGAGGGCAGTCATGTCAACCAGGGTTACGAGCTGCCCGGCGATCAGAAATTCGCTATCACGGCTGGTGAGTCGGTTTATTTGACCTTCTACTTCACAGCCAATCAGCGTAATTTAGCGCTGACAGTTGAGGATGACGATGGCACCCCTCTTGAGGATGTGACTATCGGCATTTATGCTGCGGAGGATTTAGAGGAAAAACCGGTTGAAGAGAAAGTGCCTATCAAGGATACGACCGATGTGACGCAAAAGATAGAGGAATCGTCTCAGGCCGCCATTGAGGAAGAGAGAAGGCAAAATCCATACGACCGGAGCAATGCCATTGCCCTGGGCAAAACGGATGTGGAAGGAAAAGCAACCATTGAGGAAGTACCTGTGACAGACTTGGTGGCGGTGGCCATTGATGTTCCGACCGGCTACACGATGGAGATGGTTCCCACAGAAATTCCTGGCGGCTTGGACACAGAGTTTGAGCTAATTTGCGAATATCTGAAAGTGGACCTGGAGATCGTGAACGAGACAACAGGTATCCCTGTAGTGGATGCGGAGGCGGTTTTGTACGATGAAAATGGAGAGGAACTGGCCAACTGGTTGACAGAGGGCCGTCCCCACCGTTTGATCCGTGTTCCGGTGGGAGAGTATTCCCTGGACATCCACTATGGTGACCAAACGGACACCGTTTCCTTGCAGGTGTCCAACGATACAACATTGCAGGACGTGGAGCTGCCTACGTTTATTCAAGGGTCCGTGGCCCCGGAGGAGCCATCCCAAGGGCCGTCCATAAACTGGGGCATGATCGTACTTGTATTTGTGGTTGTGGCTGCTCTTTGTGTTGCAGGAGTGTTTGGCTTTCGATGGTTTAGAGAGTACCGGAAACGGTCAGGAGGCTATCAGTAATGCGCCGGAAGGTGCTTTTCATTCTGGCCGGTGTGGTTCTTCTTGGAGTAGCTGCCTGGGCTATATGGGGCCTGGGCAGCTCTATCCAAGACCATGCGGAACAGGATGAGATTTTCCAACGGTTGCGACAATTATCAACAACGCAAGAAGTTACTGATCTAGACTCTCGATCACATGAAGAGCATGATAATGCTTCCAGTGCGTCAGATGCTGATACAAAACCAGATGGAATGGAAAGCAACACTGTGCCGGAAGAACCAGCCAGCGTTTCAAATCGAATCCAAGTGCTTCAGGAAGAAAACCCAGAGTGTGTGGCGTGGATCTCTATTGAGGGGACGGACCTGGATTACCCGGTAATGTGGTCCCCAGATGACCCGGATTACTACCTGGATCACAGCTTTGAAAAGACCTCTAACCGGCATGGTGTGCCCTTTTTGGACTCTCGGTGTAATATCGAAACCGCCGATAATCTCATCATCTATGGCCATCATTTTACGGACGGGACCATGTTTTCCATGCTCCATAAGTATGCTTCTTACAGCTACTATGAGGATCACCCAATTATCACTTTGGAAACAGAGGAGGGGGTCAGTCAGTACCGCATAGCGGCGGTGCTGCGTGTTTCCGGCACTGTGTATCCCACTGTGTGGAGTATTTTTAACAGCCTCTACATGGATGAGCAGCAATTTGCGGAAATGACTCAGGAGATTAAGTCCCGTTCCCTGTATTCCACAGGGGTTTCCCCTGTGTATGGAGATCGGCTTTTGACCTTAGCAACGTGCGAGTACACACAAAAAAATGGGCGGCTTGCGATAGTCGCCGTGAAAGAAACATGATTTTGGAGGGCTGCGGTTTATCCGCAGCCTTTCCCTTTGCCCCTGGCTTCTGCCCAGAGGTGAAGGGAAGGGCTAAAACCGGAACTGGTTCCGGTTTTCTTGTGCAAAAAAGGAGGACGCCAAATGCCAAAAAATATTTCAAATCAAAACTCAAAGCATGAGCCACAGGAAACCAAAAAAACATTGGGGCAAAGCGCACCTGAGCAGGATTCCTCCAAAAAAGAAACAAAGCAGGCATTTCCAGGCCAATTTAAGGCTTCTCAAAAGATAGAGGAGGAGTCACTCCCCAAGAAAACAATACCCAAGAAAGCTCTCAAAGGAAAAATCAAGTCACGACGCCGCAGGAAAGTCAAGCACCGGGCTAAATTTTTCTCTTTGAAAGGAAAGACAGAGAAAAGATCTAATCGTGGGCGCATCCCTGTGGAAAAAAAACCGGATATTAAGACAGCTGCCCAGTTTGTGAACGCTGCTCATAAGGCACTGCTGTTGGACATAATACAAGGCCATCCAGAAGGTAATTCCAAGGATACCGCCAAGCGCCTTGTTGGTGAGGCAAAGTCCCTAATGGGGGAAGAACCCCAGTCTGCTCAGGCTGAGGAATCCCCAGAGCAGTATGCCATCGAGCAGATGGAGGGAAAGGCGAAGAAAGCAGCAAATATCGCTCTCAGCGAAGCAAAAAATGCGGTAGAAAGGTCGCTTACCCAAGAAAAGACCCCTATGTCGGATGGGGAACCAAGCCTTCAACACAAAGAAGAAGGAGCTCCAGAAACCTATAACGAGGAAATTCATAAGGATGTTGATAAAGAAACAAGCACCCATGTCAGAAAAGAACAAGGTTTAAAGACTCATGGGGAGGTTTCCTCTGCCCCCGATTCATTTTATCCAGCTGAGATACAACCAACTCCATTTACCCAATTATCAGCATTTCCAGTTTCCCACAGCTCTGGGGGCACGGTACATATTTTGGAAGAGCACTTTAATCCTGCCAGCTTCCAAGATATTGCGGCAGCAAGTTCCTCTCTCCATACGCTGGATCAAGAGGAACGGGTAGCGAAGGACGGAATTGCAACGCCATCTTCCCAAGACAATTTGCAGCGTAGTCAAGATGTTCAGACGGTAGAATCCGTTTCACCAAGTGTTCTCTATCCTGAGCCGGAGCGCAGCGCATACCAGTATTATCCAGAGATCCAAAGCCACAATGAATCAGGGCGACCTATCGGAAAAGAGGTGAAATCAGTAGCCGATAAAATGGTGTCACCAAAGCCGGAGGAACAACCTGTTTTGGGCCAGAACGAAGCATCAGATCACGCTTTTTCGCCCGAAAACCAAGGTGCTGTCACCGATCAGGAACGGTCTGCACAACAATCTCAATTTTCTGGTGTTTCCCAATCAACCTCTCGTGATTATAATTCCTATAACACTTTCTCACCCTTCAAACCCCGTTCAGAACCAAAATCGACTTCTGGACGAAAATGGCAAGGAAATGTCAGTGGAAGCAGCTCTGCATCTCATTCTGCGGCACCGTATCGTGAAGAAACAAAAGCAGGAATTAAAACCAAGGAGGTAAACCATGAAATTCATGTCAGCGGCAAAGTGAAGCTAAACACTTGGCAGAGGGATTTCATGGTCAGCCAAATCAATAACCAGACCCCTGTCCTGGCCAACGCCACTGCACAAGGGGGTGCTGCTGTCCAAGCAGTAGCAAATTATGGACAAGCTGCTATGTTCCAGGCGGGGGGAGGAATGGCTGCTGCTGCCACCGGCGCTGCAACTGGTGGTATCGGTTTCGCTGTTCAAGCTGGAAAGATGGCAGCCGATAGGATAGTAGAGCAGATCAAGAGCGCCGTCCAAAGTGCAGCCGCAACCTTCAGAGAGTCCAAACAAACATGGGGCACGTTGGCAGCTCTATTTTTCATCCCCTTACTGATTGCTTTAGGGGCTTTGGGAGTTTTTCGCATGGGAGGATCAGCTACCAATGTGGGGCTCTCTGCGGAGGTTTTGGCGCTTAAGCCGCAGATTAACGCTGCTTGCGAAAAGCATGGCATTCCAGAGTACGCCCCTTTGGTCGCAGCAGTCATTATGCAGGAATCTGGCGGTAATGTGGAGCTGGTCAATGGTGATGTAATGATGTGTGCAGAGGGAATGGGGTATCCTGTGGGGACTCCGGTTCCGGTTGAGGAGTCCATAGATTTTGGTACTGGCCTTTTGGCAGATCTGCTTCATCAGGCTGGTGCATCCGGTCCAGCGGATATTTCCAAAATTAGTCTGGCGCTGCAATCCTACAACTTTGGTGGAGGGTATCTCACCTGGGCGGTCAGCAAGTACGGAGGTTACAGCAAAGAAAACGCTTTGGAATATTCCCAGCAGCAGGCAGCAGCCATGGGATGGAGCGGATACGGTGATCCTGAGTATGTGGACCATGTGCTGCGCTACTACCAGGTTACTTCCGGTGCAATGGGCGACCGCAGCGCCATTGCCAATGGACTCTTCGCCTATCCGATGCCTGGACACACCTGGTTTACCTACGCTGGCCATGAAGGAATTGACATATCTTACAGCGGGATTGAAGGCCAGCCTATCTATGCCTGCGCCGCAGGCACCGTTTCCTATGTGCAGAATAACTGGTCCTCCAGTATGGGAACCAGTGGGATGGCCTCTTATGGGAATTGCGTGTTTATCAACCATGGGAATGGTTGGGAATCCCGATACGCCCACATGACCACAGCAGTGGTCGCTCCGGGTGCATTTGTGCAGGAAGGGCAGCTATTAGGGTATGTTGGCAGCACTGGTAATTCCACTGGTCCACACCTGCATTTGGCGCTGTACTATAATTCCAGCCCGTCCTCTGGTGGAATAATTTATGCTGAACAGGCGTGGCCATGGTTAAAGGAATAAAACCGGAACTGGTTCCGGTTCCTGTTACAGTTTCATGGGGATAGTCTGTGAAAAAACTTGCGTATGGAGTATCCCAGAAGTCTATCTCGAATAGTTTAGTATAAACTTTATAGTTCTAATTACACTTTTCAAGAAATTAAACAAGGAAGGTGGTGGATACAAAATGTCATTAGTGCGGGATTTTTTTGAATACTTGAAAGGAGGAAATACTCTGAGATAAAAAATGTTAATTATATTTGAAATATAAATCAACCTGGAAATATGTAATAGAATTAAGGGAGCCTGGGGGAAAACCCGGGAATAAAATGATGGAGGTTTCTTATTATGACAATTAAAGAATGGATGGATCAGTGGTTTGTAGTCTATACAGGGGAGATGAGTGAGAATACAATCAAGATATACAAAGACGCACGAAGAAGGATGAACGTAGCTTTTCCCAATGTGGAACAACTCCATTTGGAGGCCCTGAAGCCCGTCCAGTTTCAAGGATTATTAAATGTGCTAGGGAGGAGTTATTCTAAAAGTACAGTGAATCATATCAAGGTCTTGTATAACAAGATCTACAGAGCAGCGCTAGATAATCATCTTTGCCAATGGAATCCCATTCCATCAACGAAAATACCCAAATATGCTACTCAGAAAGTGGTTAAGGCAATGGCCAGCGACCAGCAGGAACTCTTTGAACAAGCTGCCTGTCAACTGCCTGTCGTTGACCATTTTGCTATTTTAACGCTTCTTTTAACAGGACTAAGACGAAATGAGTTATGCGATCTTACCTGGGCGGATTGGGACCGGAAGGAGATGGTTCTGATGATTCCTAAAAGCAAGACGCCCTCTGGGGTGCGAAAGGTTCCAGTTATTCCAGAGGTGGCACTGATGCTTGTTCATCTGCGTCAACGGCCTGAAGCGGCAACCTGTCCTTACATTTTTAGCGTGGAAGGAAAAAGAATGACAAGGCATCATATTCGGTACATCTGCAACAAAACGGTCAAAATAGCGGGGATAGATCATGTGTCCCCACATATTCTTCGACACAGTTTTGCCACAAGAATGATTGAACGAGGAGCAGATCCGAAAAGTGTTTCAGTGATATTGGGACATACAAACGTAGCTTTCACGCTCAATCGATATGTCAATGCAGACCAGCATCATCTGGCTAGCCAGATGATGCTGCTTTCTCAAGAGAGAATCAGACATTCATGATGCAGACACATCAAAAAGCAAAAAAGGACTGGCATTGCAGTCCTTTTTTTATTTTATGGATTCTCTGGAGTCTCATTGAGCAAAGTGAGGATTGCTTCTTTGACAGCAGGCTTTTTAATTCTGCGAAATTGGTAAGCCAATGTTTCGTCAGCATCTGATAGAGGCTCTCGCACAGGCGTGCGGCCAACCAGATAATCAATGGTCACATTGTAAAAGTCTGCTAATTTTATGAGCATAGAGATGCTAGGTTCGGTAGCGCCTGTTTCATATTGGCGAATTGTGGAAAAAGAAACATCCAGTTCCAGAGACACGTCCAAGATGGTCAACCCTTTTTCATGTCGAAGCTCTCGCAACTTAAGCATCGTTTCATCCTTTTTTGAGATTTATTGTGAATTTGGCTTATGTTTCTTATGGTATCCTGTTTTTTTTACTCTATCTAGCGTATAATCAACTATATAACGCAAAATGAACTATAAACATAAGCTTTCTTAAAAAAGCATGAACGAAGGCGATAGGATGGGAAAAAAGGGAGCCCATTCGTTTATGGCGAATGGGCTGTCAAAGATTATTCCAGGAGGTTGGGAAACTCATTTGTTTCTCCAACCAGCCATTCCATGCTAACACCAAGAGCTTTTGACAGGATGAGCAGTTCAGCGTCACAGACATGGCGCTGGTTTTGCTCAATGCGAGAGATGATTTGTTTTGTCATCTTTTCTTCCCCCATGAGCTGGATCTTTACTGCGAGATCATCTTGTGTCATAGGAGGTTTTTGGAGAGCACGAGCTAATCGGACTCGATCTGAGCAAAGGTTACCTGAGATAAGATACATATTTTGACCCATAGAGTGCTCCTCATTTCAAAAAAATCTTAAATCAAGAAAATTATTCTCTTAATTATTGATTTTATTTTGAAATCCGATATAATTCAGAGAAAACTAGACTTAAAATATCTAAATTAGATATTTAGTTAAGATTTCTCGTAGGAAAGGAGAGAAAGAGGCGAGTTGAGAAAAATACGGATTCATCAAATATCGTGTTCGCATCTGTAAAAAGCCACCTGAAGGGAGTGGATAAAAATGGCTTTTGAATGGCAGCAATTTGGCATAGCTTTGAAAAAATTGCGTTTGAAATGTGGCCTGTCACAGCAGGCGGTTGCAAATGCTCTTCACATCAATCGTGCGACATACAGTTACTATGAACTCGGTGAAACAGCTCCGGACCTTCAAAGATTATTGGATTTGGCAAAAGTCTTTGATATTTCCCCTAGTCGTATGGTTGATCTATTGTCTGATCCCAATACAGTCAACTGGGAGACTGGTCAGCGAACAGAGAAAAAAGTAGAAGAGCAGCCGGAACGGCTAGGGCAGTTAC
>ENA-OPRS01000204-OPRS01000204.1-human-gut-metagenome-genome-assembly--contig:-NODE-204-length-44155-cov-21.811678_pt1 | contig 44155 bp, 29 predicted proteins | sample MGYA00241795_ERZ501881 | MGnify/ENA primary metagenome ERZ501881 (study PRJEB25962, sample SAMEA2042440) | human gut metagenome | biome: human gut; feature: human-associated habitat; material: faeces... | reverse complement strand
CATTGCCTCCCTTGTAAAGGGAGGTGGGTTGCCGCAAGGCAAGCCGGAGGGATTTCATAGGAATTTACGGAATTTAAATAGAACGAGCGTGACTTTTTAATTCGCTTTCTGCCTCCCTTGAAAAGGGAGGTGGGTTGCCGTAAGGCAACTCGGAGGGATTTCATAGGAATTTACGGAATTTAAAAAGAATGTGCGTGACCTTTAATCCGCTTTCTGCCTCCCTTGAAAAGGGAGGTGGGTTGCCGCAGGCAAGCCGGAGGGATTTTGTGGGGGTGTATGGAATTTAAATAGAATGAGCGTGACTTTTTAATCCGCTTTTTGCCTCCCTTGTAAAGGGAGGTGGGTTGCCGTCAAGGCAACTCGGAGGGATTTCATAGGGTTATATGGAATTTAAATAGAATGAGCGTGATTATTTAATCCCTCAGTCCGCTCGTGAACTCGCGTCCAGCTCCCTTTACAAGGGAGCCTAATTTAATCCCTCAGTCTACTCACTTCGTTCGCAGACAGCTCCTGACGGGAGAGAGTCCCCTTTGTCGCTCCGCGACATTTCCCCACACTGTGGGGAATCACCCTATGTGAGGGAGCCTTTTGTCGTTTCCCCACACGTGGGGAATCACCCTATTTGAGGGAGCCTAAAAGCCCTCTGTTTTTACCCGAAAATACCGTAAAAATGTTCAAAACCGTGTTCAATACTTGTCAAAAAGTTCAAAACTCGAAAACGTTAACAATTTGTTCATAATTTTACAACAACATTGCCAATTTTGTTTGCCACTTTTGCCCAAAAATAACAATTCTATTTGTTCAATACAGAAAATCAACAAATTTGTGTGAACAATTTATTGACTTTTTTCGTTTAAAATTCTATACTTTAACTAACCATAGGAATGGTGTAATAGGGCGAAGTGCCCCCTTTTTTGAGGGAGCGCTGCCGCACGGCTGATTTACCGTGCAGTTTCCATCCCGTTTTGATACACATCCTACGGTAATATGCTCGGGTGTGTATCATCAGTTTTCCACCGATTCATTTTTACGGAAGTGGAAACGGTGGAAACCGACCGAGTTAACGTGCCGAAATCGGTTTGCTTTCTTGTAAATCAAAGAGCGGTCAGAAGTACAGCGGATTTTGTGCGAGGAATTGTTGCGGGGAGTGCCGCCCGCAGAAAAAATCGGGTACGCATACATGGTTTTAATGTAAATCTTTTTAGGAGGAAAAAACACGTATGAAAAAATCTACCAAATTGTTAAGTGTCATCTTGGCAGTTGTCATGATTTTCTCAACTATGTCCGTAATGGCGTTTGCTGCTAAGACCAATTATCGTAGCGGCGAAGAGCTTACCGCTCTTGACGCATACAGCCCGGACGGCGCGGTAACAAGGCTCTCTACCGAAGAGAGAATGTCGGTTGTATTCGACTTCCTTGATGTTACCCTCGCTGCCGCGAACATAAACATGGGCGAGGTTTTTAGCGTCGGCTCCCTTAAGCTCAACATCGACCTTCGCTCGGTTAATGCTCTTTGCGGAACCATCGACAACGTTAAGTCTCTTCTTAACAGCGGAGCTGTTAAGCTTCTCAGCGGCTTGCTCGGCATAGTTAAAAACGCTAACCTTAAAAACTGGCCGTCGGGCATGACAAGAGAAAACAACGCTCAGCTCGACATAGTCAACGGCATTGCAACTCTTCTTAAAGACAACGCAGGTCTCGTTAAAAAGGTTATCAACGACGGCAAACTCGACGTCGGCATTATCGGCAACTTTGTTGATATTTCCGCCGTTAACAAGTACCTCTCGGATCTTCCGGGTATGTTAAAAGGCCTCGTTTATCCGATGTTCGCAAGAGTTGACGATGACATGACGCTCATCAACACTTATTCAACAACAACCGCAAATCCCGACACTCTTGTCAAGAAGGTCCTCATCAACGCTATGTCTAAGCCGCAGAGCTATACTTCTTATAAAGAAGACGCTTCCGGCAACTGCATAAGCAATCACATTGCTCTTCCGACAAGCGCTAAAGCAGGTCTTCGCGATTATTATGTTAAGGATTCAGACTCTAAGGGTGCTTACATCGAGGTATTTGAATATGATACCGCCAAGAAGATGTATGTAGCTCAGGAAGAGAAGTATTATAAGACTGAAGAAACCGATATGGAAGGCAAAGGCACAGGCGTTTATGTTTACGCTAACGCTGCCGGCGAAAACGTAAAATATTACGTTAAGGACAGCTACTTCCTTCCCTCACTTGCCACAAGCGGTAAGGTTTCCGAAATCTTCAACCTTGACAGCAATACTTTTGTTTCGGCTCTCTATCAGATAGCTCCCTATGTATTTAAGGATCTTGCTCCCGTTGTTCTCAACGGCTCGGTTAAGATGCTTCTTGCACAGTGGTTCGGCGCTGAAAAGACCGAGCTCTTCGGCGGCAAGGCTTCAGAGGCCACCGCTGTTCTCGCTAAGCTTCCGTCAGATGTAAAGGCATTCTATTCTAAGGCTGCCGGCACATACAACTGGGAGTGGTCGGACTTCACAATAGGCTCCGACGACAACGGCTATTATCGCCTTGTCAGCAAAGACGGTCTCACAGAGACCTGGCTCAAGTTTGATATGTCCACCGCTAATTCGTTCGCTAAGCTCATTAACTGGAACTACACCATCTCCGGTGATTTCGTTGACGAGTTTATGCCCACAGCTGCAAACAACGGCTCCGTTACTGCTTCGGCAGCGGGTTATACCACCGTTCTTGCGGCACTCAACGATTTTGTCGGCAAGGCAATCGACACAATGCTTTCGGATACTGCAAAGGCTGCAATCAATTGGACAAAGGGCGATAATACAAAGCTCATTCCCAATCTTCGCAAGGCTCTTCAGTATGTAGCAGCTTATAACCCCGAGTATCTCTTCGGTACCGGCTATGAGACTGTTTATGCAGGCTACTATGACACAGTTGTAGATAAGTCCGCTTCCAATCAGGATGTTGTTACCGCTCTCGGCGCAATCGGCGTTAAGGCTCTTATGCCTCAGATAATTCTCCCGTCGGCTGCCGAGCTCAAGGGACAGAACGTAACCGCTCTTCTCGCTTGCGTAATTCGTGAGCTTGCAACTCAGTTCGTTCCGACTTACAACTATGACGCACTTATTTATGCCGATTACAACTCGAAGACCCTCGTAAAGGGTAAGGACAGCGGCTATTGGCTCGATGTTATCTTTACCATGGGCACCGACATCGGTATGAAGTATCTCTCCAAGCTTGCCGACCTCGGCTCCGATAAGGCTGGCGGCTACCAATTTGAAGCCTCCAAGACTTATAAGCTTGCAGACTTCGAAAAGAACACACGCGCTTGGGAAAAGACCATTGACTGGATAATCGACTGGGCTCTCACCTCTGACAACGAGTGGTGCTGGAAGTTCCAGAAGCTCATCAACACCGGCGACCTTGACCTCGACCTTGCTACCGAACAGGATCCGTGGGTTAAGCTCGACAAGATTATCCGCGACGTTCTTCCTGTTGAGAAGATAATCAACGAAACCGCTGCTGACGGTAAGACCTTCCTTGAGACTGTTCTCAGAGAAGACATTATCGACAGCCTTCTCAACCTTGACGTAAGCAAGCTCCTCGGTACAAACAGCGTTACGGGCATACTCAATATTCCTGCTAACAGCACTCTCAGAACCGAGGCTATGTATCCCGCAGTATTCAGAATCGTAAGAGAACTCCTTAACAAGGTTCTCGGCAAGGTATGCGGCAACACCGCTCTTATCGCCGATTCTTACAATTCAATTGACGCTATTCTTCAGAAGAGCTCTATTGCAGACCTCGCAGAGAAATTGATTTCAGGTATTGCCTATGCCGTTCAATCAGGCGGTCTTCTTGACGTAGCTCTTCCGTTCGTAAACTTCTTCCTCGGCTGGACTACTAACGCTCAGTCCTATGCTGAGCCTAAGCTTACAATAGATAAGGGTACACTTAACTATGTACAGCTTACAAACGGCCAGATGAATACTACTCTTAAGGTAACAAACGCATCTGCAGGTATGCTCTTAAAGCACGGCGATACATATGATCATCCTTATATGCTCACTCTTAAGTCTGTTACCGTTAACGACACCGAAATGCTCAAAAACGGCGAAACGACTCTTTCACCGTATGAGAGCACCGATGTTACTCTTAACGCGGCAGTTCCCACAGACAGCCTTGTAAAGGTAACCGCTGTTTACAGCTTCTCCTTCAAGGACGGTACTGCTTACGACGGCGACATTACTTCCACTACCTTTGAGTATGCAACCAACGATACAGCCGATACCGTCGGCACCCCTTGGTCTAAGGAAGATAAGAAGACAAACATATATGAGGTAGTTAAGATGAAGGGTGAAACCACCACAGATTACCTTGTAACAAGCGCATCGGCTCTTGCTTCTGCTATTTCAAACATTGCCGTAACCTGGACTAACCAGAGAGATTCTGATTGTAAGTTCGACGCAAGCTCTGTTTCCGCTTATAATTCAACCTACTTTGAGTCCTCGGGTCAGGCAGAGGCTCTCGTCGGTCAGAAATTCTTGACAGGCGATCCCAACGGTATTGTTACCGTTAACCCGCTCAGACTTAAATCCGATGTTGACGCAGCGACGGTTCCCTCGGGTGCCACATATGCTCTCGGTAACAGCTCGGTAACTGTTTACGGTGAATACAGGAAACGTCACGGTACTCTTACCATGACTGCCCCGTTCGGCACTCTCTATTACTACAATGCGATGCCGATTAAATCTCTTGTTGACAGCGAGTTCAAGGCTAACCGCGATTCTTCTAAGTATCCGGCAGAGGCTTGGGACACTTACTGGACAGCTCTTACCGCTGCTGCTAAGATTGCTTACGGCCCGTTCAAGAAGGCTAACCTCGGCAATTACAGTGATGCTAATCTCACTGCAGCCATAACCGCTCTTGAAACCGCCGTTAAGGCTCTTGATACAGCAAGCACAACACCTTCAAGCGGTTCCGCAACCGTTACACCGGCTCCCATTGAGGCTGCTCTTAAGGTTGCCGGCGACATCAACTATCAGAACTTCGACCTCTATGCTTATTGGGCTTACGAAAAGGCAATGAAAGCCGGCAACGCTATCATTGACGCTTACAAGGGCCCCGTAGCTCCCGAAAAGTACATTGACGGCAGCTCACTTTCAGAGGCTGAAATTACTGCTATTGCCAACAAGGCAAACGCTACATATAAGAGTGCTATCGTAGCTTCCATGAAGGCTCCTTCAATCGAAGCTCAGAACGCTTATATGGATGCCGTAAAGGCTTACAAGGCTCCCAGTTATTCGGAGCTTGAAGTCCTTAACAGCGCTAAGAACATTGCTTGGTATGCAAGCTTCCTGAAGAGCGCTGCGGTTAAAACCGAAAAGCAGTTCCTTGATAAGGAAATCAAAGCGGCTAAGGCTCAGGGCTACAAAGAGGCTGATTACACAGCAGGCTCTTATGCAAGATACACCAAGGCTCTTGCAGCTGCCGAGGCATTAAATGCCAACGCTAATGCTCTTCAGTCCGAGGTATTCGATGTTAAGTATGAGCTTGAAATCGCTCAGCGCGCTCTTATGCCGAAATCGGCTTCTGCTCTCGAGGCAGGTGCTTACACCGAGCTTGAGGCAGTTATAGCTCAGGCTAAGTCGATATTCACTGACAACAGTGCATATACATTTGACGCTTCTAAGGCTGACGGCCTTTCAAAGACCGAAGCTTATGCTAAGCTCGTTTCCGTACTCGGCTATGAGTACACCGATGAGAAGGGCAACACAGCAAACCTTTACAGCGGCTCCGCTGAAAACTATGCTGCAAATGACCGCTTCTATTCAAACGTTGTAGCAGCTCAGATTGACGCTGTTATCACAAACCTCAAGAATGCTATGGCTCCGTTCGTATGCAAGTACGTAGCAGTTCCCACCACAGCGGGTTCAAATGAGGGCGTTTCCGTAACAGAGAACGCTTCTCTCATCACCGGCGTAACACCCGGCTCGCTCGCTACTGCCGACGACGTACTCGCAAGAGTAACGGCTAAGGATCCTTCGGCTACAACTCTTAATGTTGCCGCTAACGCTGCAGGCCTTTATGGTACAGGCGCTACCGCAACACTCAGCCTTAAGTCGAGCGGTGCTCCGGTTGCTATCTACACAGTCGTTATCTACGGCGATGTAAACGGCGACGGTGTTGTTGACGGATTCGATGCTTCCTCCATGGACCTCGCAATCAACAACAAAGCTGCTCTCACAGGCGCTTATAAGACTGCAGGCGGCCTTGCTACCGGTAAGGTTGACCTCGCTAACTACGGCCTTGTAGTTGACGCTGCTTACGGCGGAACTGCAATCGCTCAGAAGTAATTTCCTTTAATTACTTAAGTTAAAACCCGGTGGGGGAGTTATCTCCCCCACAAGGGCGTATGTAATGGGATATTCTTAAAAAGATTAGAGCATATACTTTAAAAGTGCGGCGGAATAGTTTTGTGAAAAAACGGTACAAAGCTTATAAGCCCGCGAGGAAATAACTTTATTTGTGATAGCGTAAGGGATATTTTCTTTCGGTGTGCCATTTTTATTCACAAATTATTGACATTGTGCTCTCAAAAGTGTATATTTAATATTGATTAAGAATAGAAGGAGGCAAAAAATGACCAAGGCAAAAAAGGCTATTAGCCTTATTGTATCTGTAGTTATGCTCCTTGGCGTGCTTGCAGTCGGCGTTTTCGCAAATGATAATACCGGTGTCGCAGAAAACGGCACTATCGCTTTATCGTTTGACAAGGCGTCATATAGCGCAGGCGATACAGTCAGGGTTACCGTAAAATTAACCACAGATTATTATGCTGCAACGGTTTCTGTTCCTGTTCAGTATGACAGCAGTGCTGTTAAGTTTGTAAGCGGCACAACCGCTTCAACGCTGTTCGGTGCAGGCGATGCAACAAAGACGGTCGTAAATGATGCTGCTGCGGGCGGCAAGACTTATGTCTATGTCGGCGTATTACCGCAGGCTGCCGGCGGAGCTGTTGCTCAGAAGGCAAACGGCGTCGTACTTTCGACCCTCACCTTTACCGCTTCTAAGGCCATTTCCGATACTGCGGCCGCTTTCGGTGTGCTTAACGATCAGAAATCAATGACCAATCTCGGCGGTAAACTCTATGTAGGTTCCTACAAGACCTCTGATGTAACCTCAACGGTTTATACCACAGGTCAGAAACTTACTTTCCCGGTAATGAAGGCTGCTGCTGCAGCTGATCCGGAACTTCAGCTCTCTGAAACAGGAAAAGCTAACGGTGTTATAATCGACAGAGTTTCAACTTGCACCGATGGCAACGGTTTCGTTTACGGTGTCGCAACCGATAACGGTGATTCCATTGCTGACGCTTTGCAGACCCCCGCCGGTTCAATTCAGGTAACTGAAAACGACCAGGGGCAGATGAGCACAGGCGCAAAAATCGAGCTTCTTAACGATAGCGGTGACGTTGTTGAGACATACTATTTCGTATTCTTCGGCGATGTTAACGGCGACGGCTTGATTGACCTTTCTGACTCAGGTGCAATTGAGGCTTCAGATGCATTTATCGAGGAAATAGAACCCGGTACGGCAACTTATATGGCTGCTGATGTGGAGGTTGATGGAATGGTAGACCTTTCTGATGCAGGTAAAATTGAAGCACAGGACTCATTTATTGAGGATCTTCCTACACAGCGTGAACTTGCTGCATTACATGCAGAGCTGCTTTAAATTTCAACAAATATTATTAGGAGGAAAATAGAATATGCTTAAGACAAGCAAAAAAGTACTCAGTGTAGTTCTTGCTTTGGTTTTGGTGTTAAGCACGTTGACAGTATGCTCCTTTGCGGCTTTTGATTCCAGCACACAAAAACTTGGCTTTGTTCTTGTGCCGGATAAAGACATCACAAAGGTTCAGAATGGCGATAAGGTAACATTTACACTCTATTTGGATGTTGCTGATTTTAGCCAGAATGTTTCGGTTGCTAAACTCATGTTCTTATATGACAGTTCTGCATATTCAGTAGATAACTCATATACATGTCTTAACGACTTTGCAAAGTTCTACAAGGATGGTACTGCTTCATCTTTGGCTAGCACATCTGCTAACTGGAAAAAGCTTATTGCTGGAACAACTCAGGATATTTCAGCATTTGACAAGGCTTATGTATGGTCAGGTGCCGCTGATTCAAACAAAGACTGGGATGAGGATGGTACAGGTAACACTGCTAAACAAGGATTCTCCCTTACTCAGGAAAAGGGAACCCGAACTCCTGCTGAACTTCAGTTCACATTTACAGTTCTTGACAATACTAAGACTTTGGATGTTATGGTTTGTAACAATTTCGCTACAAAATCAACTCTCCAATACTTTAAGACAACTGATGGTGCAACACAGACAAACCTTGACCAGGGCGAAGTTAATACAGAACTTGCTAGTGCAATGGTCAATAACCCCGGAGTCGCAAACCCTGCTGTAGCTAAGTATAAGACTCAGGTTAAGTTCACAGGCGATAAGACAACTGCTCCGGATGATCTCTTCCAGTTCAGACTTACTTCGGTTATCACAGCTGCTGACTTCGCTGCTATGAACTCAAACGGCAATACAATTAAGAGCGTTGGCTTCATTGCTGCCAACACAGGCGCTGCCGATGCAGATGCTGCTAAGACAGCAGTTGAAAAGGGCACCGCACTTCCGTCAGCTTGGAAGGCTGCTTCTACCGACTATGTAAGTCAGGCAAACGCTTCTTCCGATGCATACTTCGGCGCAATCGTCAAGAATATCTCTCATGCTTCTCAGGCAACTGATATTGACTGCATCGCTTATGTATGCTACAATGACGGTACTGCCGATCATTATGTTTGGTATTCCGCAGCTGTAACTGCTAAAGTTGCTTCAGGATATGATGCTGCTGTTGCTGCTTGGAAAGCTCAGTAATTGAATTTTACCAAGAAACCACAGCGAAACTTTACTATCGGTTCGGCTGTTCAAAACTGAATATTCCGTTCCGACATTAAATTTTATTATTATATCTTGAAAGGAGATTAAATCTCAATGAAACAGGTTTATCAAACACCGGATTTCGATGTTTCTGCATACGAGCTTGATGATATCATCACAATCTCCATAGGCACCGGCCCCGTAGAGGGCGGCGACTCGGGTTGGGTTGAGATCTGACGCTCACGTAGCAATCGATCCGATTTATTAACAATCATAAGCAGAGCAAGGTTCGCCTTGCTCTGTTTTTTTGTGCCCTGTTTTACATTTTGTGCACCATTCCGTTTCTGTACCCGATTCTGATATCGTGTGCCTATTCTGTTTTTGTACTTAATTTAGGTGTTGTATGCCTATTTTTTTGCGTGTCATATGAGGAGCTTTCCACACACCCCTGCCCGCCCTTTTCACTATTCGTTTTCCACTTCCGTTTTCGTCTTTTTACTTTTCAGCCTCCCTTGCAGAGAGCAAGCCTCACCAAAGCAGTTTGGAAGCTTTTTGCCTCCCTTGAAAAGGGAGGAGGGTTGCCGAAGGCAAGCCGGAGGGATTTCATAGGAATTTACGGAATTTAAAAAGAACGTGCGTGACCTTTAATCTGCTTTTGCCTCCCTTGAAAAGGGAGGTGGGTTGCCGTTAAGGCAAGCCGGAGGGATTTCATAGGAATTTACGGAATTAAAAAAGAATGTGCGTGACCTTTAATCCGCTTTTTGCCTCCCTTGAAAAGGGAGGTGGGTTGCCGAAGGCAACTCGGAGGGATTTCATAGAAATTTACGGAATTTAAAAAGAATGTGCGTGACCTTTAATCCGCTTTTGCCTCCCTTGTAAAGGGAGGTGGGTTGCCGCAAGGCAAGCCGGAGGGATTCTGCGGAGTTATATGGAATTTAAATAGAAAGCAAATTACTTTTTAATCCCTCAGTCTACTCACTACGTTCGCAGCCAGCTCCTGACGGGAGCCCGTCACCTTTGTCACTTCGTGACATTTCCCCACACTGTGGGGAATCACCCTTTACAAGGGAGCCTATTAAATCCCTCAGTCTGTTCGCGTTGCTCACAGCCAGCTCCTGACGGGGCCCGTCCCCTTTGTCACTTCGTGACATTTCCCCACACCGTGGGGAATCACCCTTTACAAGGGAGCCTTTTGACATTTCCCCACACTGTGGGGAATCACCATATTTGATGTAGCCTGAAAGCGGCTGCAATGTAAATTCGGCAGTCGAAAGAGTCGTTTATGCAAAAAATCCGCAATTTTTTGCCGCAATTTCGAAATTTCGGCAGATTGACGAATAATTAACATATCGATTATTTATTTTGACGGAGTAATCATCAATATATTGTGTAGTTGCTTATTTACACCCCACAGATGTATTCGTCATTTTTTCAATTTCGCGGCTGTTTAGTTTAACAAATTCAAATAATAGTTAAAAAACATCTAAACGTCCGCAATTTTGAGTTCGATTTGTTTGCCGCGTCGTATTTTTGCGTTGACAAGAGTCTTTTTTGTGCTATAATTACAAGTGAACGGTAATTCACTACACGTGGTTATCTATGGTGCGCCGCTTTTGCGCAGCACCGTTTCGTTAATTTTATTAAACGGAGGTCACGATATGGACACAAGATTTGCAATTTCGGAGTACAATGACGCTGTTGCAGTCAACAAAGAGCTTGATGAGCTTATTAAAAAGCCGATTTACACCATCAAGCCGGAGGCTCTTAAAAAATACGAGGATGAGTATTACAACAAAAAGTGCCTCAAATCAAAAGCACAGATTGAGGAAGCTCGCCAGATAATCCCCGGCGGCGTTCAGCATAACCTTGCTTTCAACTATCCCTTCCCGCTTGTTTTCACAAAGGCAGAGGGTGCATATCTCTATGACGTTGACGGCAACAAGTATTTTGACTTCCTTCAGGCAGGCGGCCCGACTGTTCTCGGCTCCAACCCGAAAGCTGTTCGTGAGCAGGTCATCGACCTCCTTAATACTTGCGGTCCCTCAACCGGACTTTTCCACGAGTTTGAGTACAAGCTCGCCAAAAAGATTTCCGACAGCGTTGAAACCGTTGATATGTTCCGTATGATGGGCTCGGGTACCGAGGCTTGCATGGGTGCGGCTCGTATCGCGAGACTTGCTACAAAGCATAAGAACATCATAAAGATGGGCGGCGCTTACCACGGCTGGTCAGATCAGATGGCTTACGGTATCCGCGTAAACGGCACCAAGTTCACACAGGCTCACGGTGTTCCGCTCAACTGCTTCATGTTCATTCAGGAGACTACTCCGAACGATCTTGACGAGCTTGAGAGAAAGCTCAGACTCAACCAGTTCCGCGGCGGCACAGCGGCCGTTTATATGGAGCCGGTAGGCCCCGAGAGCGGTACTACCCCCATCACCGTTGAATATGTTAAGGGCGTTGAGCGTCTTTGCCGCAAATACGGCGCACTCCTCGTATTCGATGAGGTTGTTACAGGCTTCCGTATCGGTATGGCAGGTGCTCAAGGTTACTTCGGCGTATCGCCCGACCTTACCATATTCGGTAAAGTTATTGCAGGCGGTTATCCGGGTGCAGGCGGCATCGGCGGTAAGAGAGAGTACATGAAGTATCTCGGTGCAGGCCTTGATTCGAGCGGTAAGAAGATCCACAAGGCTCTTGTCGGCGGCACAATGACCGCTAACCCGCTTTCATGCTGCGCAGGTTACTTCACTCTTGAAGAAATCGAAAGAACCAACGCTTGCCAGAAGGCAGGTCAGATGGGCGACAGAATTTGCGCGGGTCTTAAAGAGCTCGTTAAGAAGCACGGTCTTCCCTTCGTAGTTTGGAACACCGGCTCTATCTGCCACCTTGAGACAGTCGGCACAATGCACTATCAGATTAACTGGAAGAAACCGTGGGAAATCCCGGCAATTCTCGGCGAGACCGGCATAAGACAGAAGGAAATGGAGCATATGGGCGCAGCTTACATGGCAGAGGGTCTTGTAACTCTCGCAGGCAGCCGTCTTTATACTTCAGCCGCTTATACTCCTAAGATGATCGACCAGGCTCTTGCTTGCTTCGACAGAGTATTTGAAAACGTCGCTGTTAAGGCTGACTGAATTTAATCCCAAGAAAACGGGGCGGACGGGTTTTCCGTCTGTCCCGCTTTGTTATAAATAACGAAGAGGTGAATACAATGGATATAATGGAAGCAAAACAGCTTGTCATTAAAGCCGGTATAGAGGTTGTTGAATACGGCCTTATCGCGAGAACATGGGGTAATATTTCATGCAGAGTAGACGATAAGAAATTCGTCATTACTCCGAGCGGACGTCCCTATGAAACTCTTACTCCCGACGAAATAGTAGTTGTTAATATCGACGATTGCAGCTATGAGGGTGACATTAAGCCGTCCTCGGAAAAGGGCATTCATGCCGAGGCATATCGTCTTCGCCCCGAGGTTAATTTCGTAATTCACACGCATCAGATGCAGGCGTCCGTCATAAGTGCGCTCGGTATGGATATAAACGAGGTTGAACCCGCGTCGGCCGAAATAGTCGGCGATAATGTCCCGATTGCGGCATACGGACTTCCCGGAACCGGCAAGCTTCGCAAGGGCGTTGTCGAGGCTATAAAGCGTTCGGACTCCAAAGCCGTAATTATGGCTCACCACGGTGCTCTTTGCATGGGTAAGGATTACGACGAGGCGTTTAAGGTGGCGGCAGAGCTCGAAAAGATCTGCGAAACTACCGTTAAAAACAGATACCGTCTCATCACCGGTAAGGTGGCCGAGACCTTAGGCGACGTAGCCGAGTATATCGGCTCGCTCTTTGACTCGAGTGCCAAGGAGGCTCCGGTATTTGAGCCGTGCAACAGCGAACGTGACGGCAGTGTGTTTAATATAAGTGCCGTAGACGGCGACGGCTCGATAGTAAGAATAGATATTAAAACGGGTGAGCTTGTAGCAGGCAATGATTATCCGGCTTCGGCTGAAATGCACAGAGCCATCTATAAAAAGCGCAAGGACGTAAACTTCATTATGCACACCAAAACACCGGCGGAAGTCGCAATGTCTAAGTCGGGCAAAACAATGAAGCCGCTTCTTGACGATTTTGCGCAGCTTGTCGGCGCAACCGTTCGCTCGGTAACATTTAATCCCAACAGCACAAAAAAGACCGCTAAGAAGGTCGTAAAGGCTCTCAAGGGCAGAAACGGCGTTCTTCTTAACAACAACGGTGCGCTTTGCGTATCGGGCAGCGAATATGATGCCGCAGCGGTTGAAATGGTAATGGATAAGGGCTGCAAGACCGCAGTCGGAGCAAGACTGTTTGAGGCAGGCAAGCCCATAAACCCCATTGAGACAAGACTTATGAGATTTATATATCTCAAGAAGTACTCAAAGCAGGCTAAAAAGTGATATTTGAATATGGTGTAAAAAAGTGTCGCAAACCTCGTGTTTGCGGCACTTTTGCATTTTGCGGACTTTGTTTATTACGGTTTTGAGCGGCTCGCTTCGTTCTGCGTCGCGGCAAAACCTGAGGCCTGCCGGGCTAAAATAAAATCGCGCGTTAATTCTCAATCGAAGAGCTGCCGCATATACATATAGTGTTGTACCTGCCATAAGGGACACGGTGTTTATAAAGCGGCAGGCATAGTGTAAACAAAGCAGGTGAGAATTATGAAAAAATATTACCCCGAGGGTTCACGCCCAGACATCGAAGCCGTCGAAAAAAGACTTTCAAGCCCGGCGGAGCTCAAAAACGCTTTTTTGTCGGGAGAATCGCTTGAGGCGCGCGCGGTTCTCTGCGACCGCGGACATAATCTCGACGTGGATTTAACGTGTATGAAGGGATTTATGCCGCGCAAGGAATGCGCTATGGGGATTGAAGATAACACGGTTCGCGACATAGCCATAATATCGCGCGTTAATAAGCCCGTTGACTTTGTGATAACGGGATTTTCCGAGAATGAAAGGGGCGAGACATTCGCTCTGCTCAGCCGCCGCAAGCTCCAAGAGGAGTGCACGGCAAATTATACTTCAAGACTCATTCCGGGCGATATAATCGACGCGCGCGTGACGCACCTTGAGCCGTTCGGCGCGTTTTGCGACATAGGCGCAGGCATTTCGGCACTTATGCCGATAGACGGTATCTCGGTGTCGCGCATACCTCATCCGTGTGTTCGTTTTTCAGTTAATCAGGATATAAAGGCAGTTGTGAAATCGATAGACGAAACCGGCAGAATCACCTTGTCGCAAAAGGAGCTGCTCGGCACTTGGGAGGAAAACGCTTCAAAATTCGCGCCCGGAGAAACCGTGCCCGGAGTAATACGTTCTGTGGAGGATTACGGTATATTCGTGGAGCTTGCGCCCAATCTTGCAGGGCTTGCCGAATGTGCCTCAGGGCCGCGCGCAGGCGACAGTGCCGCGGTTTACATAAAAAGCATAAATCCCGAAAGGATGAAAATAAAGCTTATTATCGTGGACTATTTTACCGGTGACGGCAAAAGTCCGGCGGCGGATTATTTTATAAGTGACGGTCACATAGATAAATGGACATATTCGCCCGAAACGTCAATTAAAAGGGTTGAGACGGATTTTATGAGCTGATTGTATAAAAAATATTGCAAAAATGATATAATTATGGTAATATCTACTTAATTGTTTAAAGCAGGGGGAGAATAATTATGTCAAAAAACAGGATGAAAAAGCTTGTCAGTGTGCTTTTGGCACTGACCATGACAGTTCTTTGCTTTGTTCCCGCGGCAGCCGCAGAGCCCAAGGATAAGGTTACGCCTATCCTGATAATAGCCGGCTTCGGCGAATATGTGCTGGTGGACGGCGACGGAAATCAGGTTTGGGGGCCGTCGCAGGACGCAATAGTTGAAGCGGCGAAAAACGCCATAGCTCCGCTCGGCGCGTTTCTAAAGGGAGATTATGAAACGTTTTGCACGGGAATAGTGGAAATAGCAAACAATCTTTTCGAGCCGGTTTCGTGCAATCCCGACGGCACGGCAAAGCACCCCGACGTCACCGTTATAGACCAATATACCGAGCCGGTATCGCAATACGGACTTGACGAGGTCACAAGGGCAGACGTCTTTGATAAGGATATAGTCGACGCGTGCTGCGACGAAGTCGGTGCCGACAACGTTTACGTTTACGGTCTTACTTGGCATAAATCTATGCAGGAGCTTGCTGCGGACATAAACACGTATGTTCAAAAAATCAAGGCGGATAAGCACGTTGACAAGGTATCGATTGCCGGCCACAGTATGGGCGGAGCGGTTTTGGCTTCGTATTTGGGGCTTTACGGCTGTGACGACGTCTCAAACATAACCATGCTCAATTCCGCATTTACGGGGCTTGATATGGTGGGCTGTCTCTTTAAGGGCGAGATAGCCGTCGGCATAGATAAGCTTATCCCGTTTATAAATCAGAGTATGAATTCCGACACTCTCGGCAAGGTTCTTGATACACTCAAGCTTTTGCAGCTTGCGGTGCCGAAGCTTGAGGGCTTCCTTGAGACCGAGCTTCCCGACGGCAGCGGCAGAACCTATAAGGACCGCATTTATACCGAGTGTCTTGTTTCCGGCTTCGGCTACACGCCGAGTCTTTGGGCGTTTGTACCCGATGAATACTATGATGACGCAAAAGCCGTAATGAAGGCGTATATGGAGAAAAATCAGCAGCAAAGCGGCGTTTCGGCTTCTGTGATAGCTGCCAACTGGGCGACCTTTGAGAGAAAAATCGACGAGATACACGATATACAGGCGAATATTTCTTCGCTTTTACAGAGAGCCAAGGCAAGCGGCACTTCTGTTTGCATATTCTCAAACTACAATCTTTATATAGCGCCGTTTACGCCTACCGCCGATTACACGAGCGACGGAGTTATAGAGACAAACCGTACAAGCGGCGGTGCCACCTGCGCCCGTCTTAAAACGACTCTCGGTGACGATTACGTTCAGGCGAGGGACGTCGGGCACAACTGTCTTTCCGAGGACGGCATTATCGACGCCTCAACCTGTATGCTCCCCGAAAACACATGGTTTATAAAGAATTACGGGCATTCGATGTTTGATTACCGCAAAAACGGCTGTGACCTTTATGTGCGGGCGATGACGGCGAAAACGCAGCCGACCGTTGACACTTGGGCGGAGTATCCGCAGTTTCTCGTTTATAATGCGGGAACTCACTATGTGGCTCCGCTTACGGCAAAGCTCGGCGACGTGGACCTTGACGGTAGCATAACGCCCGTTGACTCAAGGCTTGCTTTAAGATACGTAAACGGTATGGAGGAGCTGTCTCCCACGGCTAAATATGTTGCGGACGCAAACCGCAGCGGCGATATTTCGACCTTTGACGCGGAGTACATCTTAAAGATGTATGCGGGTCTTGTATAATTTCATTTCCGAAAGGAGCTGTAATTTTTACGGCTCCTTTTTGATTTGCACAGTTGTTAGGCGCAAAAAACGGCGTAAAACTTGCATATTTTCCCCTAAAATGCTCAAATTTGTATTTTGTGCTTAATTTATTTCGCCGAAATACAAAAAATTCGCAAAAACTATGGAAATGCCGTATTTTTTCTGTTATAATATCAAGCGGTTTATAATGCCCATAGCTTTAAAGCGAGGGCAGCCATTAACACTGTAATTTATAATTGGAGGTATTCTCAATGGCAAAAAAGTATTGCTACCTTTTTTCAGAGGGTAATGCTAACATGCGTGAGCTCCTCGGCGGTAAAGGCGCAAACCTTGCCGAAATGACCAACATCGGTCTTCCGGTACCGCAGGGCTTCACTATCACAACAGAAGCTTGTACTCAGTATTATGAGGACGGCCGCGAGATCAATCCCGAGATCATGGCTGAAATAAACGAGTACATCGTAAAGATGGAAGGCATCACCGGTAAAAAATTCGGCGATAAGAAAAATCCGCTTCTCGTATCGGTTCGTTCCGGTGCGCGCGCTTCAATGCCCGGTATGATGGACACAATCCTCAACCTCGGCCTTAACGAGGAGGTTGTTAACACAATTTCCGAAATGTCAGGCAATCCGAGATGGGCTTGGGACTGTTACAGAAGATTTATTCAGATGTATTCCGACGTTGTTATGGAAGTCGGCAAGAAATATTTTGAGCAGCTTATAGACGCTATGAAAAAGGAAAAGGGCGTAACTCAGGACGTAGAGCTTGACGCCGACGACCTTAAAAAGCTCGCTATGCAGTTCAAGGATGAGTATAAGGCTAAAATAGGCGAGGATTTCCCGAGCGATCCCAAGGATCAGCTCATGGGCGCTATCAAGGCTGTTTTCCGTTCATGGGACAACCCCCGTGCAAACGTTTATCGCCGTGATAACGATATCCCGTATTCATGGGGTACCGCAGTTAACGTACAGTCAATGGCATTCGGTAACATGGGCGATGATTGCGGCACAGGCGTTGCATTCACACGTGACCCGGCTACCGGCGCTAAGGGCCTCTTCGGTGAGTTCCTTACAAACGCTCAGGGCGAGGACGTTGTTGCAGGCGTTCGTACTCCCATGCACATCACAGAGATGGAGCAGAAGTTCCCCGAGGCATTTGCAGAGTTCAAAAATGTTTGCAAGACCCTTGAGGATCATTACAGAGATATGCAGGATATGGAGTTCACCGTTGAGCACGGCAAGCTTTATATGCTTCAGACCAGAAACGGTAAGAGAACAGCTCAGGCAGCTCTTCAGATTGCTTGCGACCTCGTTGACGAGGGTATGAGAACCGAGGAAGAAGCGGTAGCTATGATCGATCCGCGTAACCTTGATACTCTTCTTCACCCGCAGTTTGACGCAGCAGCTCTTAAAGCAGCTACTCCGCTCGGCAAGGGTCTCGGTGCTTCTCCCGGTGCTGCTTGCGGTAAGATAGTATTCACCGCAGAGGATGCAGAGGAGTGGAACGAGAGAGGCGAAAAGGTTGTTCTTGTTCGTCTTGAGACCTCTCCCGAGGACATCACCGGTATGAAGGCTTCTCAGGGTATTCTCACCGTTCGCGGCGGTATGACTTCACACGCTGCCGTTGTTGCACGCGGTATGGGTACTTGCTGCGTATCGGGCTGCACAGCTATCGATATGGACGAAGAAAATAAGAAGTTCACTCTCGCAGGCAAGGAATTCCACGAGGGCGACTACATTTCAATAGACGGTTCTACCGGCAACATCTATGAGGGCATTATCCCGACTGTTGACGCTACCATAGCAGGCACCTTCGGCAGAATAATGGGCTGGGCTGATAAGTACAGAACCCTCAAGGTTCGTACCAATGCAGATACTCCGGCTGACGCTAAGAAGGCAAGAGAACTCGGCGCTGAGGGCATCGGCCTTTGCCGTACAGAGCATATGTTCTTTGAAGAGGACAGAATTGCCGCATTCAGAGAGATGATTTGCTCCGACACCGTTGAAGAGAGAGAAGCTGCTCTTGATAAGATTCTTCCTTATCAGCAGAGCGACTTTGAAAAGCTCTATGAAGCACTTGAGGGCTGCCCGGTAACAATCCGTTTCCTCGATCCGCCTCTTCACGAGTTCGTTCCCACCGAAGAAGCTGACATCAAGAAGCTTGCAGACGCTCAGGGCAAGACCGTTGAGCAGATTAAGGCTATCATCGCTTCTCTTCACGAGTTTAACCCGATGATGGGTCACCGCGGACTTCGTCTTGCAGTAACCTATCCGGAAATCGCAAAGATGCAGACTAAGGCTGTTATCCGCGCCGCTATCAACGTTCAGAAGGCTCATCCGGACTGGACTGTTGCTCCCGAAATTATGATTCCGCTTTCATGCGACGCTAAAGAGCTTAAATATGTTAAGGACATCGTTGTTGAGACTGCAGATGCAGAAATTGCAGCTGCCGGCTCCGATATGAAGTATGAAGTAGGTACCATGATAGAGATTCCGCGTGCGGCTCTTACCGCAGGCGACATCGCTAAGGAAGCTGAGTTCTTCTGCTTCGGTACCAACGACCTTACTCAGATGACTTACGGCTTCAGCCGTGACGATGCAGGTAAGTTCCTCGGTGCTTACTATGACAAGAAGATATTCGAGAGCGATCCGTTTGCTAAGCTTGACCAGGTCGGCGTAGGCCAGCTCATGGAAATGGCTGTTAAGAACGGTAAAGCTACCCGTCCGTCACTTCACTGCGGTATCTGCGGTGAGCACGGCGGCGACCCGTCTTCTGTTGAGTTCTGCCACAAGATCGGCCTCGACTATGTATCTTGCTCACCGTTCCGTGTTCCGATCGCTCGTCTTGCTGCTGCTCAGGCTGCAATCGCAGAGAAGAACAAATAATCAGAGTTTGATTTTGGGCAACCCCAATTTTTAAACCATAACAGGAAAAAGACCTTGCAGAGTAAAATCCGCAGGGTCTTTTTTGCGCATTGTCGGAGTGCCTTAAGATAAAAAATCAATGTGTGGATTGACGGCTTCGTTTACTTTGATGAGAAAAAAGTCTCCGTCGGCTGAATTTTGTCGCCGAAATGCGCCTTTTGATTGACAATCCGACGTAAACATTTTAAAATATCAAGAAGAGATTTTAAAAGGACGCGAAATATGAAGAAAAAAGTCAGATTGAAAAAGACGGTAAAAAGAAAATTTTTGCTGTTTGTAATTTTGGCCGTTATAATGACGGGGCTTATAGTCGGCGAGCTTACGATAGGGCAAAGAGAGGTAAAGGACCCTGCCGTCGAGAGGCTCGAAGCAAAAATCAGCGAAACAACCACAGGGGAAGAACCGCAGGAGGAGACGACCGAAGAAGAGACTACCGTGGAAACGACAGCCCCTGAAACCGTTCCGGAGACGACCGCATCTGCACCGCCCGTTACGGCTTCGGCAGCCGATTTTAACAATCCTCAAACCGTAGACCCGAACTCGGGCAATTGGGAGCTCACGCTTGTTAACGTAGGGCATAAGCTGCCCGACGGATATGTGCCGTCGCTTGCAAACGCGATAAGCGGAAGCAGCGTGCAGCTTGATTCGAGAGTTGTTAAAGCGTATCAAGAGATGTACGACGCCGCAAAGAAGGACGGCTGCGTTTTAACTCCGTATGCAGGGTATTGCTCGGTTTCACGTCAAAACGATAATTACAACCGAAAGGTGAGTTATTATAAAAATCAGGGCTTGTCCGATGACGACGCCGCCGCAAAGGCGCGCACGTTTATTTTGCCGGGCGGATATTCCGAGCAAAATCTCGGTCTGTCAATGGATATTGTGAGTGCAAGCTCCGATTTTGCCTCTACAAAGGAGTTTTCGTGGCTTGTAAAAAATGCGCAGGATTACGGCTTTATTTTGCGCTATCCCGAAAATAAAACCGACAAAACGGGTATGAATTATCAGCCGTGGCATTGGCGTTATGTCGGCAAAGAGGCTGCAAAGGCGATGAATAAGAGCGGCCTGTGCCTTGAGGAGTATCTCAAAGCGGCATAAATCAAGACGAAGCTCAAAAAAGGGGAATTATATAATGCTTAACACAAGAGCCGGCGGAGTTTTAATGCATATCACGTCGCTCCCGTCAAAATACGGAATCGGCGTAATGGGCGAAGAGACAAAACGGTTTATACGCCGTATCAAGGATATGGGGTTTTCATATTGGCAGGTGCTGCCGCTTTGTCCTACGGATTTTTACGGCTCACCTTATGCGTCTCCGGCGGCATTTGCGTTGTCACCGCTTCTGATTGACCCAGACACGCTCAAAAATGACGGCTATGTGTCGGAAGACGACCTTGCAAGAAGCGTATATTACGGCTCGCCTTACACGGCGGACTACGAATTTGCCGCAAAAAGCCGCAGGGAGCTTTTAAAAATCGCGTATCAAAACAAGAAAAACGAAGTATCTGCGGAGACTGAAAAATTCTGCGAGGAGAACCCGTGGTGCGAAGCATATTCGCTGTTTTGCGCCGCAAAGGAAAAATTCGGCGGCAAACCGTGGTATGAGTGGGATGAAAAATTCGCGCGGTACGAAAATGCGCTTAAAAACAGAGACGAGTTGAAAGACGAAGCCGATTTTTATAAATTCGAGCAGTATATTGCCTTTTCTCAATGGCACCGCATAAAGCAGTTTGCCAACGAAAACGGCGTAAAAATACTCGGCGATATGCCGATATACGTCTCAACCGACAGTGCCGATGTTTGGAGCAATACGGAGCTTTTTGAGATAGACGAGCGCAGCTTTGTGCGCCGCAGAGTTTCGGGAGTTCCGCCCGATTACTTCTCAAAGGACGGTCAGCTTTGGGGCAACCCGCTTTATAATTGGGATGTGCTTGAAAAAACGGGCTATGCCTGGTGGCTCAGCCGCATAAAGGACGCTTTTCGACTTTATGATACGGTCAGAATTGACCATTTTCGCGCATTTGCGTCATATTGGGCGGTTCCTGCGGACGAAAAAACGGCGAAAAACGGCGAATGGGTCAAGGGGCCCGGAATGAAATTTTTTGACGCCGTAAAGGAAGAAATGGGAGACGTTCCTATTATTGCAGAGGATCTCGGCGTGTTCGGTGAGGACGTCACACAGCTGCTTGATAAAACTCGGTTCCCCGGTATGCGTGTAATACAGTTCGGCTTTGACCCGTGCGGAAACAGCACACATCTGCCGCATAACTATCCGCTGAATACCGTAGCATATGTCGGCACGCACGACAATACAACGCTGCTTGCGTGGCTTTGGGAGGCAACGCCCGAAGAGCGAGCCTTTGCGCTTGATTACTGCGGATTTACGGGCGATAACTGGGGCGACGGCGGATATTACAGCCCGTCCTGCCGCAAGATTATCGAAACCGTGTGGCGCTCTTCGGCAAAGCTTGCCGTCATTTCTTATCAGGATATGTGCGGCTTCGGCTCGGACGCGCGTATGAATGTTCCCGGCAGAGCGTTTGGCAACTGGCAATTCAGAACCACCGAGGAAACAATAGACGGTATAGACAAAAATTATTTCAGACACATTAACGACCTTTTCAGACGTACCGGCGGCGAATAAAAACGAAAAGCTCCCCCAAGGGGAGCTTTTTTAATAGATTTTATTTATAAGGCGAAGCACTCTGATAGTAATAGGCTCCCTTGTAAAGGGTGATTCCCCACGGTGTGGGGAAATGTCACGAAGTGACAAAGGGGACGGGCTCCCGTCAGGAGCCGGACGCGAGTTCGCGAGCGGACGACGGGTAGACGAAAGAAAAGCGAGACGAGAGTAAAATGCGAAAAAGTAAAGAAACGGCAAGTATCCTTTGATACTTGCCGTTTTTGGAGCAGGTGAGGGGAATCGAACCCCCGTATTCAGCTTGGGAAGCTGATGTTCTGCCATTAAACTACACCTGCTTACGTGCTACGCTGAATATTTTATCATTATTTTTACAATAAATCAATAGTAATATGATACGCGGCACAGCTTAGCGGGGTAGGTCGCGCTGTCGCTTAATATTACAGCTTTTCCACGGAGAGCCTCAGCCTTTTCAAATCGTTTTCGTCGGGATGAGACAGAGCACGGTCAAAGTTTTCAATCAGCATATCGAGATTCGGCGCGGGATTCGGCAGGCTTTTCATTTTGATATAGCGCTCCCTGACCGTTTGCGGCATTTTTCCCTGACACATATACTCACCGACTGTGATGTTGCTGCCGCTAATGCTCTTTTTTGTATTTGCGAGGATTTCTTTGAAGTACTCCTCGTCTCCGCCGAAGCCCGCCGTTCCGAAAAGAAAAATCCTTTTATTTTTCAGCTTTTCGAGCAAATCCAAGGTCGCCTTGTCGGCGGTTCCCTTATCCGTCCAAAAGCCTATAAACAAAATGTCGGATTGTGTATCGGCGTTTTCGCTCACTCCGAAATAATTGCAGTTTTCCTCCGGCAGCGCGTCGCGAATGGCGTCGGCGAGCAGCCTCGTGTTGCCTGTCGGGCTGCTGAAAATAATTGAATAGCTTTTATCTGTCATGATGAACCTCTTTACTTGCGCGGCATATCACATATGCGGCGAAATTATGTTATAAATTATTATATAATTACGACGGCAAACAGTCAACATCCGCAAATGCCGAAAGCTTATACAAAAAGTAAGCTTTTCTGTAATCGGCAATAAAAAGGCTTTCGTCTCACCTGAAACGAAAGCCTTGATTTTATGTGCTTATGCTTGACGTTACGGCTTTGAGCCGCGCTTCAAAGCCTATTCAGTCCTTGAGTTCGTCAACATACTCGGTATGCTCACGCAGATACTTTTTATCCTCGGGCTTAAGGTCAAGGCCTATGGTTCCGCCCGGATTCATAAGGTAATCGGGGTCAAAATAGTTTTTAAGCGTGCGGATTATGCCGTATTCCTTTTCGCCGAGGTAGCCCTCAAGCCACGGGGCAAACATCTTTCCGATACCGTGGTGGTGGCTGATGGCTGCACCGCTCTTCTGTATGGCGTCGAGAATTGTTGCGTGATAAGCACGGAACTCCTCTTCGTCCTGCATTTTAGTCATAAAGATGAAGTAGAGGTTGGCGCCCTGCGGATAGCAATGCGACATATGAGTTGTAACGATTGTGTTCGGAAGCTTATGGCAAACCTCACGAACCTCACGGTGAACACGAGCCATATTTGACCAGTTGACCGTGCACTCAAGCGTATCGATCATAAAGCCGAAATCCATGAGTGTATCGCGAAGATACGGGTCGTTGAAGCGGCCCTTTTCCCAGCCCTTGCATACGTAGCCGGTCATCGGGATACCGCCGTGCTTAACGGCAATTTTCATTATGTTATGCGCAACGTTTCTTGAGAAGCCCTTTTCGCCGTCTGTAAATCCGAGGAAGAGACAGCGCTCAAAGTCCTTGTAGCCCAATTTATCAAGAAGAGGCTCAAGCGGCGTTTCGTCAACGTTGTAAAGATGGAGCATTAATGAAGTCTCCTCCGGGTCTGAAAGACGGAAAACAGAGGAGAAACCGCACTCGCACTGCATCATTTCACGAGCGGCGCGCATAGCTGTCGGCCAGTCCTTGAACATATAAGAAAAGCGTTTTCTGTTTTCGGGCATCCAGCGGAAAAACTTGAGCGTGACCTCGGTAAGAACGCCGAAGGTGCCCTCGCCCCCCATCATGACCTGATTGAGATTCGGTCCCGTTGCCTCTCTCGGATAGTGACTTGTCTCGATTTTACCTATCGGTGTGGCGTATTTCTGCGAAACAACTATATCGGCTATGGTACCGTAATAGGTGCTGTTCTGACCGGCACCGCGTGTGACGGTCCAACCGCCGACGGAGGAATATTCAAACGACTGCGGGAAGTGACCGCAGGTGTACGGACGCTTTGCGCCGAAAAGGCTCTGAGCGTTTTGAAGCGTTTGCTCGAGCTTCGGTCCGGACATACCTGCCTGAACGGTAATGGTCTGGTCGGTCTCATTGAATTTTATGACCTTGTTGAAGTTGCGGCGCATATCAAGAGAAACGCCGCCGTTAATGGGCTCAACGCCTCTTGTAACCGACGAGCCGCCGCCGTAAACATAGAGCGGTATTTTATTCTTTGTGACGTAGGCTACGATTTTCTCAATCTGTTCGCTTGTCTCCGGGAAAACAACAAGGTCGGGAAGAGAGTCAAAGCGACGGTGACGCATTCTGAGAAGATCGTACATTGTCTGTCCGTAGGAAACGGCGAGACGGTCGTAGTCGCTCTGTGAGACGTTCTTTTCGCCGACTATTGCGGCAATGGCCTTTACGTGCTTTTTGTCAATCTTCGGAGCGTGCTCTTCGCCGAGATTTACGGGGTCAAGACCCAAATCGTCATTATACTGCATAAACTCCTCGTCCTTGAGATTGCAGCGTTTTTTAACATATTTGTAAAGGCTCTCCTTCGGATATTTGAAGAAGTCGGGGTCGCCCCAGCGGAAAATTGAACGATAGCTGTTTTCAGGTGCTCTCTGAAGCATCCATTTAGGCTCAAAGCCCTTATACGGTTTTGTACTCATTATCAGTGTCCTCCTGTTTGAAAATGATGTAGGTATTTTTCTATTGGCTTTAATCTTGAGGCAAGGTGAGAATACGCCTTGCCGTAAATTTTCATATAGGTTCGGTGGTTTTCCTCGTTCGGAATAAATACGTCTTTTTTATGTACCATATGCTCTATGGCATCCTCATAGCTACCGTAAACGCCCTGTGAAATAAACGCGACCATGGCACAGCCGACTGCGCTCGCCTCGTGAGTCTGAATACGGTGTACGGGCAAACCGAACACATCTGCGGCAATTTGACATACGACCGGGCTGCTGGAGCCGCCTCCGCCGGCATAAAGCTCATCTACCGTGACGCTTGAGCGTTTTTGCATTTTAACGAGCCCGTGGTATAGCTCTAAGCAGATGCCCTCTATTATGGCACGATACAAATGATAACGCGTATGGAAATCCGAAAAGCCTATAATTGCGCCGCTCGCGTTCGGGTTCGTGATGCCCGGAGTCCAAAACGGCTGTAAAATAAGTCCGCCGGAGCCGGCCTCAATATCCTTGATTTTATCGTCAAGATAACGCTCTATGCAAACGCCCTCCTCGGCGGCGTCAACCTTATCCTTCGCGGCAAACTGCTCTATAAACCACGAAATCATCCAAAATCCGCGATAGACCTCGAATTCGGGATTGAACATATCGTTCGGAACAGCCGGATAAGCCGGCATATAAGGCTGCGGTTCAAAATATTTTTTAACCGCCATCTGTAAGGTTGAGGTCGTGCCGAAGGAAATTGCTGCTCGGTTTGATTTTACAACGGACATACCGATGGTTTCACAGCCCTTGTCGGAGCCGGTTGCTATAAGCGGAAGTCCCATTGGGATGCCCGTTTTTTCGGACGCATCTTTTGTGATTTTACCTATAACCTCGCCCGACGGAACAAGCTCACAGAGCTTTTCGGACGGAACATTACACACGCAGCGCGTGAGAGCACCGGGTTTCATCCAACGGCGGTTTTTGTAATCAAACGGTACGTGACCTATCATATTTGCCACGGAATCCTTAAGCTCGCCCGTCAAAAGATAGTTGAGATATGACGGCAGCATAACGTATTTGTCTGTTTTGGCCCATATTTCGGGCTCGTTTTGCATAATCCAGTTGCCGGTAGAGGCTCGGTAAATCATATCTACCGATTCTCCCATTCCCACAAGCGAAAACAATGCGTGTTTTGCTGCCGGAATCTGTCCGTCCTCGTCGGCCTCACGCTCGTCGAGCCATAATATTATGTCGCGAAGCGGACGTTTGTCCTTGTCGAGGCAAAGCACCGTGTCACGTATGCAGGTAAGGCATACGGCTGTTATGCGGTCAAGCTTATCGGCATTTCTCTCGATAACCTTTTTTGACATTTCGGCTATAATGTTAAAATAAAAATCCGGGGTCTGTTCTGCCCATCCGGGCTGTTTTGATAAATAAGGAACCTTGTATTTTTGCTGCTCCTTATCCTCAAAGTCTCCACTCTCATTGACAAGCAAGCATCTTGCACTCTGCGTGCCGACGTCAAAGGTCAGCACAAGTGACTGTTCCATTAAAGATTTTCCCCTCTTTCTTTTTTAAGGTTGCTTCTTCTCGTCCTTCAGGATATTGCTTGTTGCAATCAAATCCACGCCGAGATTGAGAATATTCGGTACAACGACTTCCTCTCGTCCGAGTCGTTTTGAAACGGTGATACGGTTTACCTCGTGCATCAGGTCGAAAATTCTGTTTTTGGGAATCGGCCCCGATACGCGAACGGGCAGGACCGGTACCGAAGGGAAGGCGGTGCGCACCGTTGTGCAAACGGTACGACGCGGGTCGGTCATTTCGCTTACGGCGAATTCTTTGCCCCTTTTGCAGGTGTTGCCGGTCACAACAAGCTCGTCGCCGTCTGATGTAATCGTCATTCTGCACGAACGGGGACAAACGATGCAAACCAATTCTTTTGTCATTTTACACCGTCTCCTTTACCGAGTCTTTCCAGCCGAAGCTCCACTCGGCTGTTTTCGCTTAATTCGCATGCGCTGAAATCAATCGTGAGATTTTCCATTTCGGGCGGACGCATAAATGCGTAACGCTTTTTAAGTATTTCCTTACCGTCCGCGTAAATATGAAGCACACAGTTGTTTTCTTCCTCGCGGACACGGAAATACAGATCTGTTTTACTGTTATCCTCGTTGAGATTGAGCCTTTGCGGTACTGCGTACAATAAGCCGTCGCCCGGGGTTATCTCAATAAGCCGTCTTTCTCTGCCCGAATAAGCAGCGGCTGATTTTCCCGCCTGCTCGGCGTTCTGCGAAACAAAGTCAACCAAATCGTTGACGTGCAAAGCGTTGCCGCAGCTGAATACGCCGTCGGCACTCGTCATACACTGACCGTCGCATACGGGGCCCTTTGTGCGTGGGTCAAGCTTTACTCCGACGGACTCGGCGAGCTCGTTTTCGGGAATCAATCCGACCGAGAGAATCAGCGTGTCACATTCGACGCGGCTCTGTGTGCCGGGTATCGGAGTCATATTTTCGTCGACCTTTGAAATCTCAACTGCTTCGAGCCTGTCAACTCCGAACACGCGAGTGACGGTGTGCGACAGGTGCAGCGGAATGTCATAATCGTGCAGGCATTGATGCAGGTTCCTCGTAAGTCCCGACGGCGTAGGCTTTGCCTCATAAACGCCGAGAACCTTTGCGCCCTCAAGCGTAAGCCGGCGCGCCATGATAAGTCCTATATCTCCCGAGCCGAGAATTACGCATTTTTTGGCGGGCATAAGCCCGAGCAGATTTGTAAAATGCTGTGCGGTTCCGGCCGTGAAAACGCCTGCAGGACGCGTACCGTGAATAAATACCTGCTTGGCGGTACGCTCGCGACAGCCCGTAGCCAGCACAAGCGCTTTTGCCGTAAACACTGAAACGCCGCTTCTGCCGACGGTATGCACCGTAAAGCCTCCGTCGCCGTTTTTGTCTATTTTCGTGACAAACGTCAGGGTGCTGTATTCGATATTGCGTTTGTACAGCTCATCTTCAAACCGCTCGGCGTATTCCGGACCGGAGAGCTGCTCGCCGAAGTGATGAAGACCGAAACCGTCGTGAATGCACTGCTTGAGTATTCCTCCGAGCCTTGCCTCTCTTTCAAGAAGGAGAACCTTGGCACCGTTATCGTGAGCGCTTATCGCCGCCGCAAGTCCGGCAGGACCGCCGCCGACAACGAGTACGTCATAGTTACCTGTCGTCATCACTCTTCGCCTCCTTCGTTTACCTTTGTTTCGCCGTATGTTATCACCGCTTCCGCCGAGGATTTTTTAACCTCATACAGCGGAACGCCGAGAAAGTCGGCAATTATTTTGGTGACAAGCGGCGAACAGAAGCCGCCCTGACAACGTCCCATTCCCGGTCTTATGCGCTTTTTGATACCGTCAACCGTCGGAACGCATATCGGGGATTTCAAAGCGTCGAGAATTTCGCCCTTGCTGATTTGCTCGCAGCGGCAAATGATCTCGCCGTAGTCGGGATTTTCGGCTATCATTTTTTCTCTTGTATCGTCGTCCATTTCGCGAAGCACGGGAACGCCTTTGCGAATAGGATTATAATTGTTGTTTTTTTCAACCGTCTCGGTCTTGCCGAGCATATCGACCGCAAGCTCCGCCATATCGACGGCAACCGCGGGAGCGGTTGTAAGTCCGGGGGATTGAATACCGGCTACGTGAATCAAATTCCTTGTTCTTCTGCCGGGTTCAAGTATAAAATCCTCCTCAAAGGTAGGAGCGCGAACGCCCGTGAAATAAGTGATTATATCACGTTTTGACAGCGCCGGCATTGTTTGAGTCTGCTTGTCGAAGACGGTTTTAATGCTCTCGGCACGTGTTTCCGTGTTTTCCTTTTCAACCGTTTCTACGGCGTCGGGTCCGACGAGAAGATTATCGTGGACGGTGTGCAATATGCCGCCGCCCTTTGAATGGGTTTTGCCGTGAACGCTTATGTCCTTTACGGAGGCTACCGAGTGCATATATGCGCCTGCTTTTTGGTCAAGAATCGAGTTGGTTCCTCGGCGCGGATGAATCGAGAAAAATCTGTCATCCGCCATGGCGGCAATATCCTCGGCAAAAACGCCTGCTGCGTTGATAACGATTTTCGGATGAATAACGCCTCTGTTGGTGGTAACGCTTATGATGTTATGCTCCGACACCTCCATGGAGAGCACGGCGGTGTTAAGACTTACCTGCGCGCCGTTTTGAACGGCGTTTTCGGCATAGGCTATGGTGAGTCCGTACGGGCAAACACAGCCTGCACTCGGATTATACATTGCGAATTTTGTTTCCGGTGTGAGGTTCGGCTCGCGGCGCATAAGCTCCTTGCCCGAGATTATCTCGGTGTCCTCTATGCCGTCGTGATGCTTCCGCCAAAAAGCATACAGACCGATAAGCGGCTTCAGCGCGGCGTTGCGGAAAAGCACATATTGACCTACCTGCTTAAACGGAACGTCAAGCTCGCGGCAAACGTCTGCATACATATGGTTTGCGCGGCGAATGTACTTGTGCTTGAGCGAGCCTTTGCCGAGGTCGATTCCGGGGTGCACCTCGCCGTCGTTGCGTCCCGACGCCTGAAGTGCAAGGTCTACCTCCTTGTCTACAAGTAAAACGTCAAGCTTCCACTTGGTCAGCTCTCTTGCTATCGAAGCACCTGAAATGCCGCCGCCGATAACAAGCACGTCGGGTGTTCTGCCCTCGAGGAAATCATCCTTGAGAGACGGCAGACGCGTCGGAGCGGGCTGCTCGCCCGTGTAAACAATATCGTTGACAATATGCGTTGTGCTGAATTTTTTTGCCGCCGCTTGGCAAGCCGCGACGATTTCGCCCCAATCGGAGCTTTTGCCTCGAACGAAAATCGAGCCGTTCTCCTTTGAAGCACTGAATTTTCCGCCGAAAGTCTTTTTCAATTTTTTGTTAATTGATGATATGTTCATAACTTCAAGCCTCTTTTAATCAGCCTTGCAGTCGGTCATGCGCCCGACTGTGCATAAAAAATATGTCGGTTAACTGACCGACTCATAAGCCAAGTATAATTCCGAAAAAAGCGTTTGTCAATACTTTTAACTAAAAAAATCACTCTTATCTATTTTTTTTGTGAATATTGTTTTGTAGACATTGCCGATTGTTCGTGTTATACTTTAAGAAATTTTGCAGGAGGGTATTATGGCAGCTCAAAGACCCGAAAATATAAACGAAATCATACTTGATACTGCTGAGGAGCTTTTAAAGGTAAATTCCTTTTCGGAGGTGACTCTCGCGAAAATAGCCGAAAAGGCGAATATTTCGAAGGGCACGCTGTATTACTATTATAAAAGCAAAAACGAAATACTTTTTGCCGTTACCGACCGCTATCTTTCGCGCCAATGGGACGAGCTGATACAATGGACGGAAAACAAGGAAAAGGATACCTCGCCGCACCGTCTTGTAAATTATGTAATCGAGAGAAATATAGCCTATGCCGGGCTCAGGCTTCACCTCTTTGACGCGGCATTGCTCGGCGACGAGGAAATCAGAGCTAAGCTGATTCATCGCTATGATGAATTCCAAAAGCTCATTTCGGCAAAAATCGCCGAGAGAACAGACGTTGTTTCGGCCGACTATTTCACTTGGCTTATTTTGATGGTTTCCGATGGTATTATTATTCAAAACAGCCTTAAAAACGAGTCCTTCGATACTCGGAAATTTCTTGAGAACAGCACCGAATACATTAAAAAAATCGAGAATATGCATAAGCCGAAATAAACGAAAGCCTCCGTCTTAATAACGGAGGCTTTTTACTGCCGTAAAAGCAGAAAAGGGAAAAGAAAAAAATTATACTTTGTGTTTTTTCTTTTTGCGCAAAGCTGCCGTGACGCCTGTTACGCCGCCGCTGACAAACAGCAGGGAAATCCATAAAGCGAGGTCGCTTGCATTGCCGGTTCGGGGAGATTTCGTATCGCCCGGCAGCTTAGCCGTTACGGTGTCGGCCTTTTTGATTTCGTTTATACCGTCTTTGTCGCTGTAATACTTATCACAGCCGCCGCAGTACCAATACTCGATATTGCCCTCGGCAGTCTTAGTTGCCGCCTTTGCATCGATGTGCTTTAAGTCGGTGTGATTGTTTGAATCAGGCTTTCCGTAAGCCTTGCCGCAGTATTCGCATACCGCTTTTTCGGTGCAGGTCGCATTTCCGCCCGAGCAAGCCATTGTTTCAACACTCTTGCAGCCGTCCACGGTACATTCACGGCTATGCGTGCCGTCGCCGTTTGATGCCCATTCACCGAAGGTGTGCCCGTCGTTTATCGTCACGGTCATCTCGGCGGTGTTGCCTGCCTTATCGGTGACAATGATTTTCTGCTCGCCGTCCGCCGGAGAGAGGGTAAAGCTGCCGTTTTCGTCAAGCGTGACCTCTGTGCCGTTTACGGTAACCGTATCTATATACTTCTCGTCAATGGTAACTGTCTGTGCCTCGCAGTAGGTCTTGCCGTTTTCAATGCCGCCGATTACAGGCCGGATATTATCGAGCGTTATGCGGTCGGAGCGAAGATATGTTATATTCATGCTCTCGTCAACAAGCATTGCATAAACAATATATTCTCCGTTAGGCTCTATTAAAAACGGCTCATCATACGCATTGTACACAAGAGAGCCGAGTTCCGTCTCAGAGAGGTCCCGATTTGTCACCAGATAAGAGACAAACACGGTTTCGCTGTTATCGAAAGCGTTTATCGTTACCTCCTGCGTGTCCTTAAAGAACAGACCGAAGGTCAGCTTGTTTAAGAATTCGCGCCATTTATTTGTGCCTATGATAATTTCGCCCGTCGGCTTTTCAATATCTTTCCATCTCGCTTTGAGCGTTATATTCTCGGCAGGCATGGTCGTGGGAATTTCCATATCCCACCCCGTGAAGGTGTAGCCCTCTCTTGTCGGGTCGGCAGGTGCGGTAATTGCCGTGCCGTAGTCCTGCGTGATGGTAATATCCGCTTTGCCGTTTTCGGGTTTGACTGTGATGGTATATTGATTGATCTCCCACTTCGCCCAGTATTCCTTATTGCCCATTTCTGTACCGCCGATTGCCGTAACAGGGGAGCCGGTCAGACTCTCGTTGTCATACCAGCCCTTGAACGTGTGGCCTGTATAGGTCATATCGTCGGCTGTCGGGAGTGTTGCGCCCACGCCATAGGTGTATCCGGTGACATTGCCGCTGTTGATAGTGCCGCCGTTCGCGTGCAGTGTCACGGCGTAGGTCGGGGCTGTCCACTGCACAGTCAGTTTCGTCACCTCAGCCGGAACAATGGCACCGGGCGCGTAGAGCTTGCCGTCGCTGCCAAGCCACATAAAGAAACTCCCTGTATTTTCGTCCGGGCGGGTCATGCCGCCGGACAGGGGAGCGGTAAATGCGCTGCCGTTTTTCACGATGATCTGAATATCCTCGGAGCTGCCGCCCAGCTTGCCGCCGTTCAGGTCAAGGGTAACGACCTTCATCCCGTCAGAGCCCAGTGTGTCAGAGTTCAGGACTTCAAGGACGGGGCGGAAACCGTGGTTCGAGTAGGAGCTCGTAGCATAGCTGTGGAGCCAGCGGCGGGCCGAATTGGACCCGCGAACCGCACGATACCACGATTCGTAACTTGATGTGTCCTGCCCCCACGAATACATTTTATTCCAGTTTTGGATATATCCGCTGTTCTTGTCCAGCACCGCGTCCCACTCATTGCTTTGGGGCGTACCGCACTCTGAATCGCCTGAACCGGTAAACCCACTTCCACAAGACGGTGCGCGCAGGGTATAGTCCACGCCGCCGCTGGCATAATCTTTGCCGAAAATCAGACCTTCGTCATTCAGGCCACCCCAGCTAATCGTATGCGTTACGGCATAGTCCGCCACAAACAGGCTGTGGGGATATTTGTTCTGCTGTGCATACTCCTCGGTGGTTGCCGTCGCAGACGTGAGTTTGTAGGCTTCTATCGTTCCCACATAGGTAAAGGGCACATAATGAAGTGTGCTGTCCGGCAGGCTGCCGTTTGCCGTTCCGGGAATATTCACCGCCGAAAGGTCGAAATAGTATCTGCCGCCGGGGGCAAGGGTGAACTGTTCGTCGACCCGCTTTTCAACCGTCAGCGTAACATCCGCGAAACCGCTTGCAAGGTCGGTTTTGCGGTCGCCGTTGTACTGCTCGTTGAAGACCTTCAGGGTATAGCTGCCCGGCGCAAGGTCAGACGGGATTTTGATTTCAACCGTTCCGCTTGCGGCAGTAGGCTGTGCTACTCTGCCGTAATACCGTGTGCCGCTGCTATCCGCAATGATGGCGGAGATATATTCATTTATCCCTGTGGTCGCCCATTTGTAATTCAGCGTAACGGTATCGTCGGGGGCGGCGTTGACAGCTTTTTCCGTTACGGCAAAATTGCGGCTACTATCTAAAAGGGTCAATTTCCACTCATTGCCGCTGTATTCGGAAATCGGGGTCAGCCCTCCTTCGGGCTTTCCGCCCACGGCGGCGGATGCAAAGAGGACAGAGTCCAAATTCAAGTCGAAAGCGGGACGAACGCCAAACTCCTTGGAAGTAGAGTATCCACCATAGTAGCGGACTTCACCTCTACCAGCCACAAAGGCAGTGGAATAGTCTTCGTCTGGGGAGCGCAGCCACCAATAGCTTGACGCCCAACCCGGATGCTCGGGATCCACGACACGCAAATCCTCTTTTACCGCATTAGCCTCTTTTGAGGAAAGCGGCCAAAAAACAGCATTGCTTACCGCAGGACCCGCTACACCGTCGGTATTTTCCTCATCGTAGTTTCCGCTTGCAAGGGTCCGTTTTTCAACAGCATCGGTTTCTTTCGCCGTCAGCTTATCCGCAAGCGCGTCTATTGCCTCTTTCAACGCGCTGTCCGCATAAGCGTTGCTCGCACCGAACTTTGACAACCCCATGTTATTTGCCGCAAGCAGGGTCATATCCCCCTGTGCGCTTGTAACACCGTTTCCGTCATAGCCGATAACTCGCCATGCAGCGGGATTATTATCTTGGTTTTTCCCGAAATACACGGTCGGTGCGCTCGCCCTGTTTACAGTTTTATTCAGTGCGTCTGTGCCGTTCTGTATCGTCTTTTGCAAACGCAAGCTCAGCGTGCTTTCCTTCTGAATATTGTAATCTGCCAGCGTGCGCCCGTTCTCAAGCTCTTTTTCGCCCAAAAACAGTCTTTGCGCATCGGGAGAAAAGCCTGTTTTTTCCTGAATTTTCTCCTTGATATTGTCAATGCTGTCGCCCGACACAACCTCGAGCGTTAAATTTGCCTGACCGACAATGGTCAAGTCAATGTAAATCTCAATTGCGCTTGCCATCATCGGTACAAAGCTCATCATCATACAAAAGGCGAGCAGGATGCTTAGTAGTCGTTTTTTCATTTCTTGCTACCTCCGTTATGTAAACTTAATCAAGAGCGGTTATTGTGATTGTGCCTTTGAAGCTCTCGAGACGGGTATTGTATGCCGACTGTTCAAACATGAAGTACAGCGTTATATCCTCGTCCGAGGCGTCGTAAATTCTGGTGAAATTAAAGGAATGTTGGTCGTTTGTCTGCGCTATTTTTTCGCCGTCACGTTTTATGCGTGTAACCTCACGGCAAAGGTCGTCGTCATAGCCGTCTGTCATCTGGATGGAGTAATTACCGCTGTTGTTGGACTCGTTTGATACCACCTGGAGAGAGCCGCTTATGGTGACGCTGTAAACATGACCTTTTTTGAGCGTAATCTTATCAAGATAAGTGGATATCAGGTCTCCGCTGTTTACCTTTTCATAGACGCTTAAAGCTGCGTTGCCGTTATTGAGAAATACTCTCGGAATTCTTGTTTCTGCATAAAAATATCCGGAGCAGGCGCCGTTCTGACCGGGGTCGCCCTTGTCGCCTTTATCACCTTTATCTCCTTTGTCGCCTTTTTCGCCGGTGTCTCCTTTATCTCCCTTTTCTCCGTCAACACCTGCGGCTTTTACGGCTGTGTCGATTTCTCCTATCCACCAGTTGCCGTTCTCACCGATAAAAGGTGTTTTACCGTCTTTGCCGTCTTTACCGTTTTGCCCGTTTATTCCGTCCTTACCGTCGGCTCCGTCTTTCCCGTTTATACCGTCGGCTCCGTCCTTGCCATCCGCACCTTTTAATGCGGTAAGATCGTAAAGGTTCAGCCAAATCTCGTCGCCGACATAACGCCATTGCAGGATATTTTCGCTTATGCGAAATTCCGGAGTTTTTCCGTTTGCACCGTCCGTTCCGTTCTGTCCGGCGGGGCCCTCTATATCGGCTATCGCAACGAGATTCTGCCACTCGTTGCCCTCATATCGCCACTGTATGTGGGTTTCGGTTCGCTGCACCTCTATGTTTTTGGCATTAATGCCGTCCTTGCCGTCGGCCCCGTCTTTGCCGTCTATGCCGTCCTTCCCGTTTATACCGTCTTTACCGTCGGCACCGTCTTTGCCGTCAAGACCGTTCTTTCCGTCAATGCCGTCTTTGCCGTCAACGCCGTTTATTCCGTTCTTACCGTCTTTCCCGTCAACTCCGTTAATTCCGTCCTTGCCGTTTTCCCCGGCAGCACCACGCAGCTCGGTAAGCGCCACAAGGTCGCGCCAGTCGGCTTCATCGCTGTATTTCCACTGAACCGCCGTGCCGCTGTTGCGCACCTCCGGCAACACGGCACCGGTTTTTTTCACTTTGCCGCATCCTGCGACAAAAACAATGAAAAGTACCAAAAGCATACCTGTGAGCAGTTTTTTTCCTGTTCTCATCTTCTTTCCTCCGTTTCGCCGTCCGTAGACAGCTTAAAGTCATATTTCATTTCAAGCATGGCAAACAGCTTATGCATAACCGTGACGGCAAGCTCCCGAATATCAATCGAGCCGATAAAAGCAAGCACCTTTGCCTGTTCTTCCTCCGGTACACGATATACTCTCATTGATGCCGTCAAAAACCTGCTGAGCTTGCGCTCCAACGGGAAATGAATATCACATTTGCGAGCCATATAGTTGCGCATAAGTCCTGCCGTGCCGATTTCCATTTCGTAAAAGTCACTTTCGCTGTAATCGGGGAAATTTGCTCCGAAAATCTGCTTTAATTCCGCCGTGGTGTGCAGATAGATGAATTCCGCCGTGTCGGGCTGAGAATATGCTTCAATGTAGATTTCTCGCAGGTTCTCGTTAAGCTCCGTTAGCGTGAGCTGAAGAGATGTTTCCACCGCATAGGCGTATACGGGCGGCAACTTTTTGTCCGCAATGCTCCTCGCCACGTCAAATTGACCGCCGAACATCGATTCGGTCAAATCCAGCAAGATTTTGTCCTTGGTCGGAAACAGATTTAAATAGCTGCCCCTTGCGACGCCTGCTTCCTCGACTATTCGACTGACGGAGGTGCTTTTGTAGCCCTCCTCCAAAAACAACCGAACGCACGCCGTTAAGATTTTTCTTTTTGTTTCACTGCTGTTTCTACGCAAATATATCACCTGTTTATAATATTATTAGTATGCATACCAATAATATCATATAGCATACAAAAAAGCAAGAGAATGTTGATTATTAGCCCGTTATGAGTAGGTTTTGCTTAAAATAAACGTTTTTTCATATAATAATGCACTTAACCCCTCGAATAATGCAGACGCATATTCGAGGGGTTAATCTGTTTCTGTATCAAAATATATTGTTTTGAGGTGCTTCACGAGGGCTCAGCTGCTTGATTATATAAAATAAGATGCGGGAGATTTGCCGTTATTCGCATTCGCATATACTTTTTCTTGTGTGCAAAATCGAAGAGGGCGTTACCGAAAATTCGTCAAGCCCCCATTTGCAAAGCAAGGGAATAAGACGTGTATCGGCTGCCGCTTCTCCGCACATTCCGACGGGGATGCCTGCCTTTTTGGCGTTTTTGATCGTCGTTTCGATAAGGCGCAGAACCGCAGGCTGAATCGGGTCATACAGCTTTGAAACAGCGGCGTTTCCTCTGTCAACAGCCATGGTGTAGCCCGTCAGGTCGTTTGTGCCGATGGAAAAGAAATCAACCTCTTTTGCAAGCAAATCGGAAATTATTGCCGCCGACGGAGTTTCTATCATAACGCCCACGGGAATGTCGGCGAATTTAAGGCCCTCATTTTTAAGCTCATCTTTGCATTCTTCGATAAGGGCTTTTGCTCTGCGAACCTCGTCAAGTGTCGTTACAAGCGGAAGCATAACCTTTATGTTTCCGAAAACCGCTGCGCGGAGAATTGCACGAAGCTGAATTTTGAAAATTTTAGGGTTGTCAAGGCAGTATCTTATCGCGCGGTGTCCGAGAAACGGGTTGTCCTCTTTTTCGATTTTAAGGTAATCTATCGCTTTATCTCCGCCTATATCGAGTGTGCGAATGATAACCTCCTTGCCGTCCGTTATCTTTGCGACGGTTGAATATGCTTCGTACTGCTCTTGCTCCGTGGGAAGAGAGGCTCTGTCCATAAACAGAAATTCCGTTCTGAAGAGCCCTATGCCCTCGCCGCCGTTTTGCAATACGTTCTGTGCGTCCTCAGCCTTGCCGATGTTGCCGTACACATGCTTTTTTACGCCGGATTTTGTAACGGTTTCTTTTGAGAAGTATTCGTTGAGGCTTTCTTTTTCCTTCAGATATGCCGCCTGCTTGGTTCTGTATTCTTCAAGCTCTTCCTCTGTGGGGTCGGTAAATACTTTTCCCTTGAAGCCGTCTGCAATAATCATATCGCCGTCCGAGATTTTTTCAACCGCATTGACGACCGACAAAACGGCGGGTATGCCCATGGCACGGGCGAGTATTGCGCTGTGACTCGTAACGCCGCCGACCTCGGTGATAATTGCGGAAACATTTTCCCTGTTTATTTGTGACGTCATGGACGGGGTGAAATCCTTGGCGATGAGAACAGAGCCCTTCGGTACGGATGAAATGTCCACACTTTTTACACCCAGAAGAATGCGCAAAAGGCTGTCTCTTATATCCTTTACATCCGAGGCGCGTTGGCGCGTAAGCTCGTCGTCAACGCCGGAGAACATATTGATAAACATCGTGCATATGCTGTCAACCGCCGCTTCGGCAACAGAGCCGTTGTCGATTGCTTCTTCCATCTGTGCGAGCATAAACGGGTCCTCAAGCATAACAAGATGTCCCTCGAGTATCTCCGCCTCTTTATTTCCGGCATTCTTTTTAAGCTCCGCCACAAGTGATTTTGTTTCGTCGGAAAAGTCGGCGACTGCCGAGTGCAGACGCTTTTTTTGATGATCCGAATCGGTAAATTTTACGGATGAATAGTCAAGGTTTGTGTCCCTTATAACAACGGCCTTGCCGATTCCGAAGCCTTGAGATGCGCCGATTCCTTTAAGCATTAAACCCACCCTTTCATTAAGCCGCGGCAATATTATTCTTCGCCGAAGCCCGATGTGATAAGCTCTTCGGCTTTTTTGAGCATTTCGTTTTCGTCTGCACCGCTGCACTCTACGGTGATTTCGCTTCCGCATTTGATGCAGCCTGCCATTATATTCATAATGCTCTTGCCGTTGATCCTTTTACCTCCGAAAACAATGTCAACTTCCGAAGAGAATTTAGACATTTCCGTTACAAAGGTGTTTGCCGGACGCATATGAAGTCCCATTTTATTAGTGATTGTAAAAGTTTTCTGTACCATAATAATTCTCCTTATGTTTGATACCTGCCGAGAGGATGATGCCCCTCGGCACGGTTTCTGATTGTTTGTTATACGGATTCTTTACGATCCTTTTTAAGAAGACCGAGCATCAGCGCTCCGACAACCGAGCCTGCAATAAGGGCTACGATATAGAGAAGCGGATGGTCGCATACTATAAATGTGAAGATTCCGCCGTGAGGTGCGGGGCATGTAACATTGAACAGTGATGTAAGAGCACCTGCGACAGCAGAGCCTACTAAGCATGAGGGGATAACTCTGACCGGGTCGGAAGCGGCGTAGGGGATAGCACCCTCCGTAATGAAGCACAGACCCATAAGATAGTTTACGGGGCCTGATTTGATTTCTTCCGATGTCCACTTCTTCTTGTTGAAGGTTGTCGAAAGTGCGATTGCAATCGGGGGAACCATACCGCCTATCATAACAGCCGCCATAATCCATGTGTTGCCGTCGGCTATTGCAGCCGTGCCGAAAACATAAGCCGCCTTGTTGAACGGGCCGCCCATATCCGTTGCCATCATTGCCGCAAGTACTATGGAAAGGAGTATTTTACTTGTATCGCCGAGCGACGAGAGGAACGAGGAAAGAGCGGAGTTGACAACGCCTATAACGGGGTTTACAAGACACATAAGAAGGCCCATGATAAGCGTGCCGAAAAGAGGATAGATAAATACGGGCTTTATTCCGTCCATTGATTTCGGAAGCCAAGAAAATGCCTTTTTGAGGAGATTTACAATAATACCGGCAAGGAAGCCTGCGAGCAGAGCACCGAGAAAGCCCGACACCGCTTTGTCGTCTCCGGTAAGGCTTTGGTTTTCAATCAGCGAGCTGAAGGTGTAACCGTTTGCCGCAAATACGCCGCCTATCATACCTGGCAAAAGACCCGGTCTGTCGGCAACGGACGATGCGATATAAGCCGAAAGAATGGGGAGCATAAGCGCAAATGCCGCTTTGCCTATCCAGAACACAACTGCCGCAACGGGACTTGTGAAGCCGAAGGTTCCGCCGACATCGGCATTGCCTGCAAGCGTATCGAACAGGAAGCCGAGAGCTATGAGAACTCCGCCGCCGACAACGAACGGGAGCATATGCGAAACACCGTTCATGAGATGCTTATAAAGCTTGTGCCAGCCGCTTTCCTTTTCGTCGTCATCAATAGGCTGCTTTTCACTTTCGTCGGCGTGATATATCGCGGCTTTTCCGTCAACGATTCTTTTGATAAGCTCCTCGGGCTTGTTTATTCCGTTTGAAACCGAGGTCTTTACAACGGGCTTGCCGTCGAAACGTGCCATTTCGACGTTTTTATCTGCGGCAACGATTATTCCGTCGCATTCTTCGATTTCCTTTTTTGTGAGCACGTTTTTAGCACCGCCGGAGCCGTTGGTTTCGGCTTTGAGCGGATAGCCTAATTTTTCGCCCGCTTTTTCAAGTGCCTCTGCCGCCATATAGGTATGCGCTATGCCCGTCGGACAGGCTGTAACTGCGAGTATTCTGTAACCTGTCGGCTTTACTTCGGGCTTTGCCGCTTCCTCGGGGTATTTCTCCGCTTCCTTTTTGTCGATTATTTCCAAAAATTCGTCCGTCGTTTTTGCGCCCCGTAGAGCCGCGCAAAATTCCGGTTCCATAAGCATTACCATAAGACGGGAGAGTATTTCGAGATGTAAATCTCCGTCAACGGGAGCGGCAATCATAAACAAAATGTCCGAGGGCTTGGAGTCGGGAGCACCGTAATCAACGCCGTTCGGAACCGTTATCGCCGAAAGACCGGGAGTCTTTACGCTGTCCGATTTTGCGTGCGGAACGGCAATTCCTTCTCCGATTGCGGTCGAGCCCTGAGCCTCTCTTGCAAGGATAGCCTCCTTGTACGCCGCCTTGTCGGCAAGATTTCCTGCCTTTTCGTGCAGGGAAATCAGCTTGTCGATTGCCTCTTCCTTGTCGGTGAGAGAAACATTAAGAGCAATCGCATCCTTTTTTAATAAGTCGATGATTTTCATAAGTATTCCTCCTTATTTATACTCCGCGTTAAAGACGCGTTCAATTTCTTCACGGGTTGCAAGCTTTTCTGAAAAGGCCGTTGCGTTTCCGCACGCCGAGCCGAGTCTTAAAGCGTAGGAATAGTCGGCGGTCTTGATGTATCCTGCCGTAAAGCCTGCTACCATACTGTCTCCGCAACCGACGGAGTTTATGAGTTTGCCCTTTGCGTTGCCTATTTTGTGGACGCTTCCGTTTTCGTCCGTAAGCATTGCGCCGTCCTTTGCCATTGAAACAAGTACGTTTTTAGCACCCATTTCCTGAAGCTTTTTCGAATATTTCACAATGTCATCGTCGCTTTTAATTTGGACCGAGAACAGGTCGCCGAGCTCGTGATGATTCGGCTTTATTAAAAACGGTTTGTATTTGAGCACGTTTTTGAGCAAATCGCCCGTTGCGTCAACCACGCAGTTTATATTTCTGTCGCCGACTCTCTCAAGTATTTGCTCGTAAATGTCATCGGGTAGGGTATTCGGGATAGAGCCTGCGAGGATAAGATAATCTCCGCTCTTTATGCCGTCAAGCTTTCTTAAAAAGCTCTGCATATCCTCTTTTGTAATTTCTGGGCCGCAGGCGTTCAAATCAATTTCCTTGTCGGCCTTGATTTTGACGTTTATTCTCGTATCGCCGTTTTTAAGATAATTAAAGTCGCAGTTGATATTGTCGTTTTTGAGCATTTCTTCAAGCTTTTTTCCGGTAAAGCCTCCGAGAAAGCCGAGTGCCGTGTTGGGAATTCCGAGCTGTGTGAGTATGACCGACACGTTGATGCCTTTTCCGCCGTAATAGATTTCTTCGCCGTCCGTACGGTTTATGTCGTCGGTTCTGAGAGCTTTGAGCTTCATCACATAGTCGAGAGCCGGATTCAGAGTAACGGTGTAAACCATTAAGCAGTTACCTCCTTCACTACCGTTTTTGATTTAAGCTGTTCGTCATCGCATTTGTCGCAGACTATACACGCCGCAGCAACCGGTGAAAATGATACCGCCGAAACTTTTCCGAACTTTGTGTGGTCGCAAAGTACATAGGTTACAAAGCTTCGCTCTATGGCAACGGCTTTTAGCATTGCCTCCTCGGTGTCCGGGGTTGTAAAGCCCTGCTTTTCGCTGACTCCGTTTGTTCCGATGAACGCTTTTGAAAAGTTATATTTCTGAAGATTTGAAGCGGCTACTAAGCCTATGATTGCCTCGGTTGTGCTTTTTAATTCACCACCGATAACAAAAACCTTGCAGCCATTGGCCGTCAGCTCCTTTGCGTGGGCGATTCCGTTGGTTACAAAGGTTGCTTTGGAAGAGGAAATATATTTGGTCATAAGAAAGGTGGTCGTGCCTGCGTCGATAAAAGCGAAATCATCATCATTTATCTGCGATGCGGCATATTTTGCTATTGCTTCCTTTTCGTTTATGTTCATCAGCGATTTTTTGTTGAAATCCTCCTCGTTGTGGAGAAATTCCTGCCCGAGAACAGTCGCTCCGCCGTGAACCTTGTTTATTTTTCCGAGCTGGGAAAGAGCCAAAAGGTCACGCCTTATCGTAGATTCGCTTGTTTCGAATTTTTCGGCAAGCTTTGAAACGGTAACCGAGCCGTTCTGACGCAGAATTTCAAGTATCTGCGCTCTTCTGTCGGTTGTAAGCATATTCACACCTCCGATATCTCTGTTGTGCCTTAATTATACAAAAACAGTCAGATACAGTCAATATCGCGCAATAAAATTCAGCGTTTGTGCTTATAGTGTGCCCGTTTTGTTATCTAATATGCGATATTATTGAACCGCAAATGCGCACTTTTGCTCGTTTCAAATTTTTCAATCATAAAAATACGCATCGGATAACATAAAAAAATCCGCCCGAAAGGCGGACGACATCAGTCATAAATTCCGTTAGCAGACGGAAAAAAGCCAATGAAAAACTGCGGTTTTTTCGTTTTTCTCGTTTTTGACAAAATAAAAAACCGAAAACCCTTGAAAACAAAGGCTTTCGGCATTGCTTGTGGCGCGCCAAAAGGGATTTGAACCCCCGACCTTCCGCTTAGGAGAAGTCTCGGAGGGGCTTTTCTTATTCCCTCGAGATCCTCAAAAATCCTTGATTTTACTGGCTTTTTCGAAATTTTAGTGTTAATAATTTCTCTTATGAAATCTGCTAATTTTACGCCGTTTTTTCCCTTCATTTTAGCAAGGTATTAGCAAATGCAAAGATTTTTGGGGGACATCATTCAGTTAATCTGATACTCGTTGCGAGTGCTAAATCGCCGTAGCACTTTTTCGTTATTTTCGAGTATCTTATCAAATTCGTGTTTTTATTATACTGATTTTGAGTATCAATTTCAAGGTTTTATTTGGGCATTAAAATGGCAACCCTTGCGGATTGCCATTTTTCGGTCTATATTGTTTTTGCCAATGCCTTTAACAACGCCGCTGCTTCCGGGTTGGATAACAGCTTTGCAATCAGAGAAGCATTTTCTTCTACACTGTTGTCATCGGAATTTTCTTCTTCCTCTACAGGAGGTTCCTGAACCTCTGCCATCGGGTCAAGAAATTCAACGGAGGTTTCAAACTTTGGCATAGGAGCAGTTTTGCCTTCTTCAACATTTTTCAGTCCTTTGGCATTGTAGAACTGTTCCTCAAATTTCTGTGCATTGTAGCGTCTGTCCTCGTCAATGATATGGCTGTAAACATCGGCTAGGGTTAGTCATCGTTTCATTTATTACATCTATGAGTTTCGTTGCAAGCGTGATACCCAAGTTATCTGTATTCTGCCAACCGAGGCAAGTAGTTAAGTCGCCCTGTGGGTCTGCGTCTATGAGCAATACTTTCTTGCCCTGCATTGCAAGACCTACACCGAGATTTACCGTAGTGGTTGTTTTTCCCACTCCGCCTTTTTGATTGCATATTGCAATCGTTTTGCAGTTTGACACTTTGTTGTCCTCCTTTCTTAAAATTCATAGCTTTTCGGCTATGTACCTGACCGATTCATTTCCTAATCGGTCGTGGCAATATTTATTCTCAATACCCCTTGCCGTGCAAGACGCTGTGGGAAGTCACTAAGGAACAGATAGCTAATCTGTATCATAGGAGTTTCACCTCTGTCGGGTTTTCCGCCAGCCCCGTAGGGAAGTATCATTATCATTCTGACTGTCATCGCCATAACAGGGGCAACCTGTTATTTATATAGGGAGTTCTCGCTATTCTGATATTCAGAAGTCTCGGCGTACCCAATAAGGTGGCTAAATTCATCAGAAATAAAGTCTTAGTGACCTGTGTATTCAGTTTTCAAAGTACAAGTGAAAGGCTTCCGTTTTCGTGGTTCGGAATTAACCCCTTCACTTGTTTGAAATGGGAGAGCGTTTTTGGGGGGCGTTTTTTCAAAATTTCTTAAATATTTTTTTGAACGCAAAAAAAAGCCGCCTATTATAAATTTAAGGTCAATAGACGGAGGGTAGAAATTTTCATATTTATGATGTATAATATGTGATATTAAAGATTGATAAATCGGAATTTGAGAAGGTAAGTGAATGGGATACCATGGAGGAATATGATAATG